>ERZ791617.13-NODE-13-length-148191-cov-66.4266_pt1 | contig 148191 bp, 120 predicted proteins | sample MGYA00510272_ERZ791617 | MGnify/ENA primary metagenome ERZ791617 (study PRJEB30046, sample SAMN00715200) | human gut metagenome | study: EMG produced TPA metagenomics assembly of the A metagenome-wide association study of gut microbiota in type 2...
CTACCTGCTTCATAATCCCTAAGTTATTAATGTTTCTTTTGATGAAGCAAAGGTACGATTTTCTTTTGAAACAAGCAAGAGTTTTTCCGAGAAAGTTGGAAAAAAGTTGGTTGATGCCCTCTCCTACTCCGAACCGCATAATTTATACGGCTATCTGATTTATTGACAAGATATAGATAAACTACGAAAAGAATCTTCTTGATGATGGCACATCAGGATTTGGCTCGATTTGACTCAATTACTCAGTTACTCAATTACTCAGTTTATTTCTAGCCCCCTATACCTGGAACTTGGTTACAAATTGAAAGTATATTTTTTATATTATATATTTACATATATAAATATATAATATACTATCTATACAAGAAGAAACATACGGGCAGAATAAAACTGAGTAATTGAGTAACTGAGTAATTGAGTACGATTTTCGAGGAGTACGGATAGAAGATTCATAATGGATTAAAGGTTTATTTAATAGTAGTTTAGGATGGATTTCTATGTTTTTCAAACAACAACTCGATATTTCTCTCTTCTTTATCTTACGAGTTAGGATTATTAACGCAGTTTCAAATTGAAAGCTGCTGAAAATCGGCCCTTATCACACCCTGAAATTTGGAGGTTCCAGAAAAAAGCCGTATCTTTGCACCGTCATTCAGAGATAAGGCGCCAATCGGATGAGTGATAAAAAAACTGAATTAGTAACCATTAAAAATTGAATTATTAACCCTTTAAAAACTGATTGATTATGGGACAAGGAACTAGTAAGTATCGTAAGATTACACGTACCCCTCAGACGGGTGAGAACGCAGGTAAGAAGCTCTGGTATGCTACTGCCGTGAGCGACCGTGAGATGAGTTTCGAGGACTTCGTGACTCATATCTCTGAGCACAACTCTCCATACAGCCGAGGCACTATCCACGGTGTGCTGATGGATACCCTCGATTGCTTGAAGCATCTGATTCTGGACGGCAAGAGCGTTCGTTTCTCTGACCTCGGATTGTTCTCCATCGGCATGACTTCGCGTGGCGAGGTGAGCAAGGAGAAGGTAACTGCTGCAAGTGTGCTGGGCGTGCACCTGATTGTAAGAAACACGAAGACCTGGAGCAATGCCGAGCTGAAGAAGCTCACTAAGATCGTGGCATACGATGACTATACCACCGGGGCTGAGGATGGCGGAGGAACTGAAAATACGCCGGGCGGAGGTGGTACCAGCCAGGGTGCTGGCGGCGAGACCAACAAGGACAACGGCGGAACATCGCAGGGTGGCGGTGGTACCAGCCAGGGCACTGGCGGGGGTACTGACAGCGGAACTGACGGTGGCGGCGACAACGTAAATTTTTAAATCTAGGTTGATGCGGATTGCAAATCCGCAGAGCCAAAATAGGTTAGGACGTTTTTTAACGGCGGATTGCAAATCCGCCGAAACGCCTAACGGAATTTATCACTAATCATTAATCACTAAAAAAACTGCTTATGAAGAAAGAAACCTGGAAAACTGTATTTCAGATAGTACTATCTATCTTAACCGCTATCGCCGCCTCTCTGGGCGTGACGAGTTGCATGTCGTAGAACATCACGAACACAAACAAGAAGTGCCGGCAAGTTAAATCTTGTCGGCACTTTTTCTATAAATTTCTATATCTGATCAAATAACTACCCTAAAAATTTGGTTAAACAAAATATTATCAGTACTTTTGTACTCGCCTTCCGTAGATTGTCATCATTGTGATGTTGGCAAAAACCTGCTCTTGGCTCTATTTATTGACGTGACGTTTACTTCGTTTTCATCTGATAAGATTTAGTTAGGCCTATAATTTTTAAAGTACCAGACGTACTAACTTGCTCATGATTTTCGGTACAGACTCCTACGCCATATCTATATTTAGAGAGACTATAACAAATAATTTAACTTTCTGCCTAGAGGAGCTGGTAGAGCTATAAACGACAATATGAAAATAAACGTTTTCAAAAAAGCTTTCAATAGCTTCCTATTGGTAGCCAGCTTGACTTTTGGATGTTTCCAGCTTTCTTCATGTAGTAGTAATGATGATACCGACAACGTTTTGACACATTCGTATCAGGAAGAAATGTGGGAAAAAGTAACAGGACTGTCTTATTCTGATATAAGTAAAGTTAATCTTTTTGGATGTTCTAAGCCTGCTTATTTGCCTTATAAGAATCAAGACTTTACTACCAACGACAAATATGCTTATACTTTTTATGGTATAAAAACAAAAAATTTTGGATTGTTGCATACGAGCCAAATGTTTTTTCTAAGAACAATATGGATAACGAAAATGGATATCATAAAGTATTTGAATGGACCGACTCTAAAGATTTTGATTTTGACAAACGCATCAGTAAATATACAACCATAACTACAAATGAAATAATTTGTAACATTTTAGTCCTTAAAAAAGAAGGATTTGCATTATCTCTCTCATATTCTGGACACGAAAAAGAAAATCAGGAGGGAAGACTTCAAAGTTTGCATATACTAAAACGTGTGAAAAATGGCATAGAAAAAGATTCGACACTTATGTTTGGCGATGTTAATTTCTTGCGTCCATGGTATGGAGATTATTTTGTCAAAGACTATAAACTTCTAAATATTGATAACTATTCAGAATATAGCTTTTGTGCTTGGGATTGGAAGTGGGAATCTATCGCATTAGATGAAGTAATTTCCATAGGACGATTAAGCCGACTTAAATTACGTTTTGATAACAATGCAATTTATCCAGGCGATTTAATTTGGGAAATCAAAGATGAAGATGTTGCTAAAAAGCTCAATATAAAGCTGGGAGAAAAAGATAAGATTTCATATGAGTTACTTAAAAAGGTTGATGAACATTCCTGGAAATATAAAGCTCATATTGTTTATGACGATTGGGATACACCTGATGCTGATTACGAAATTCTGGTTGACATTGATAAGGGTGAGCTAAAATAATCCAGCAACAGTTCTCAAATCAACTTTTCACAAGGTTTTAACATATATTCCTCTTCAAAGGTACCAAGGAGCTTGGTACCTTTGTTGGTTTACCTTGGTGCCTTTCACCAAAAAGCTTGGTACCTTTCATGAAATGTACCATGGTAAGCATGGTACATTTCTCCTTGAGGTGGTATCTTTTCGCCAAATGTACCATGCCGAGGTGGTATCTTTTCGCCAAATGTACCATGCCGAGGTGGTATCTTTTCGCCAAATGTACCATGCTGAGGTGGTATCTTTTCGTCAAATGTACCATGCCGAGGTGGTATCCTTTGCTCTTTAGCGGTATCTTTTTCGCCCTTGAGGTCGTAACCTTTCATCTTGAGGTCGTAACCTTTCACCCTAATCAGGAATAGGGATTCCCCCTTCTATTTTAGGGAATCCTTCTCGTTTCTTTTCGGAAGAAAGTAGTACTTTTGCAGGCGTAAACAAGATAATGACCGAGCACTCTTTTTAAAGGGGGCTCAAGATTATAACTTTCAAAAACAGTATCGCTTATGAAAAGAAATGAAGTAATGGCACTCATCGTTACAACCATATTGATGTTTGCCGTATGCCTCTCGGCTTCGGCTAAGGGGAAAAAAGATAGAGCCAATCATCCATGCATCGAGATGAACTACGGCTATTGTCTCGATGATGCCTCTTTCAACATATTATATAATAAGGTGAAAAAGGCAAGCTTCGATGACAACAAGTTCGACCTGATAGAAGTGGCAAGCCTCGGTTGTTACTATTCCTGCAACCAAGTAGCCCGCATCATGAAGATATTTCCATTTGATGACGAACAGCTGAAAGCCCTCAGAATGATGGCTCCGCATATCGTGGACCCACAGAATGCCATTGTCATCTATCAGCTATTCAGCTTCGACAGCGAAAAGCAAAAGGTAGGAGAAATATTGAGAAACAGCAGACAATAAGATTGATGAATATTACTCCATAAGAATCCGTGGATAGGAATCATTCCCATTCACGGATTTTTTTATTTTCTTCCCGTTCTTTTCTGTTCCTTTCCACTTTTTCACAAATATCACAAGAATTGTTAAAATTGAAACTTTTAGATAAACTTTTCCGTCTAAATGTAATCAGATTAATAACGTTTCTGAAATAAATAAAACAGGTAAAAAGAAAACAGAAAAAGATTATGAACGGAAAAGTAAAAAACGCGATGGCTGCTCTGCTCCTTGTGGCGGCACCATTAGCAACGCAAGCCAGACAATGGTCGCTGAAAGACTGTATCGACTATGCGCTTGCCAACAACATTTCTCTTCAGAAGACGCAACTTACCAAGGCAAGCGCCCAAGAAGATTATCTACAGTCGAAAGCGGCATTGCTTCCTTCGCTCAGTGCCAGCACCAACCAAAGCGTGAACTATACACCGTGGGTGGCTAGCGGAATCAGCGGAGACGGTTTCTCAAGAGCAAGTGTGGACAAAGTATATTACAACGGAAGTTATTCTGTAGCGGGAAACTATACCATCTGGAACGGAAACAAGAACCATAACCAGATCAAGCTGAACAAACTTGCTGAAGAGGCTGCCGATCTTGATTCTGCCACTCAGGCTATCAAGCTGCAGGAACAGATTGCACAGCTCTACGTGCAGATCCTCTACTCCACGGAGGCTATCCAGGTGAACAAGGAGAGCTATCTCTCGAGCCAGCAGAACGAAGAACGTGGCAAGGAGATGGTGAAGATTGGAAAAATGAGTCAGGCAGACCTGGCACAGCTCACCGCTCAGAGAGCTCAGGATGAATTCAACATCGTGCAGGCTGAAAGCAATGTGAAGAACTACAAGCGACAGCTGAAGGAACTGCTTCAGATTACAAGCGATGAGGCGTTCGATATCGAGATTCCGAATACCACCGATGAGATGGCACTCGTGGCTGGTCCGGCAATGAACGGAGTCTATGCTGCGGCTCTCGAAAACCGTCCGGAGTTCAAGACCATCAAGAACCAGTTGGCTCAAAACGACTTGAACATCAAGATTGCGAAGGCGGGCAAGCTGCCTACCATCAGCGCTAACGGAGGTTTCTCTACCAGCAATACTTCCATGAACAACAATGGTCTTGCCAAGCAGCTGAAGACCAACTTCAGCGTTGGAGGCGGCGTAGGCGTGAGCATCCCTCTCTTTGAAAACCGTTCTACTAAGACTCAGGTGAACAAGGCGTTGATTCAGCGCGAAAACATCCAGCTCGACCTGAAGAACCAGCAGACTCAGCTCTATTCTACCATAGAGAATTACTGGTTGCAGGCTACCACCAACCAGAGCCAGTTTAAGGCGGCAAAGGTTAGCAGCGAGAGTGCCCAGACCAGTTACGATCTGCTGAGCGAGCAGTTTAAGCTGGGATTGAAGAATATCGTTGAGCTAAGAACAGGAAAGGATAACCTGCTCAAGGCGAAGCAGAACGAGCTTCAGGCAAAATACCTCGCCATCCTCAATATCAATATGTTGAAGTTCTATAAGGAAGGACATATTTAATTAAGAGGGTGTGTCATTATTCATCGGATTACACGGAATAAACGGAACCTTAACCGCCTTCCTCGGATTACGCACGGATTTTAAACGGAAACTCGACCTTACGGTCGTGGCGATACCCCCTAAAGTTGGAACGCTACGGCGCGCTAGCCCAATGGCCGTAAGGCCAAATCCGTTTTAATTCCGTGCGTAATCCGAGGAGCAAGAATGTTCCATTAACTCAGCGTGTTCCGATGAAGAAAAGAAAAAGTTTTATTATTTCGAATTAAATTAATCTGAATATAAATGAAAAAGTTGAGTATTAGCAAAATCTGGATTGCTGTCGTGGTGATAGTAATCGTTGCCGTGGCGACATGGGCGATGTCGGGTGGGAAAAAGGAGGAAGATATTAACTTCAAGGAGGAAAAAGTGGCACTGAAAACCTTGCAGAACAGCGTAACCGCTACAGGTACCATCGAGGCGGTGACCTCTGTAACCGTGGGTACACAGGTGAGCGGTATTGTCAACAAACTTTACGTTGACTACAACTCCCAGGTAAAGAAGGGTCAGGTCATCGCAGAACTCGACAAGACCAATCTCTTGAGCGAACTGAATACTGCGAAGGCAAACCTAGCCAGCGCACAGAGCAGTCTGAACTATCAGGCAGCCAATATGGAGCGCTACAAAACCCTTTACAAGAAGGGACTTGTCAGCGCCGATGAATACGAGAATGCCCTTCTCACCTATCGCCAGGCGAAGGAGCAGGTTGCCTCTTCCAAGGAAAACGTACAGAGAGCGCAGACCAACCTCGGCTATGCTACTATCACCTCTCCTATCGACGGAACCGTGATTTCGAAGAGCGTAGAGGAAGGTCAGACCGTAGCAGCAAGCTTCAACACCCCAGAGCTTTTCACCATCGCCAAGGACCTGACCAACATGCAGGTGGTTGCCAACGTGGACGAGGCTGATATCGGCAATGTAAAGGAGGGCGACCGAGTAACCTTCACCGTAGATGCCTATCCGGATGATACCTTCGAGGGAACCGTGAAGCAGGTGCGTCTGGAAGCTACAACTACCAACAACGTAGTAACTTACGAGGTAGTAATCTCTGCTCCAAACGCTGATTTGAAACTGAAGCCGGGTCTTACTGCCAACGTTACCATCTACACCCAGGAGCGCAGCGGCGTGCTCGCCGTAGCCAACAAGGCTCTCCGCTTTACCCCTACCAAGGAAACCGTGGGCAAGGATATGAAGATCGTGGACTGCAAGGGTAAAAACAAGGTTTGGACATTGAATGGCAACACCCTCACCGCTCATTCTGTAACCATCGGTCAGAGTGATGGAATCAATACAGAAATCACCAAGGGATTGAAGCAGGGCGATAAGATTGTTACGGAAATCGTGGTGAATGTTCCGGAAGAAGAGGATGCTCCACAGCAGAGCCAGGGACTGATCAGCGGTCCGGGTCCTAGAGGAAAGAAGAAGTAAGGGGAGAAGTAAAAAAGAATCATTATGTCTGAAACATCAAATAACAACGAGAACAAGAAGGTGGTGATAGAGCTCGACAACGTGCGCCGCGACTTTCTTGTGGGTGATGAAACCGTCCACGCCCTGAAAGGCGTAAGCTTCAAGATCTACGAGGGCGAGTTCGTTACCATTATGGGTAAGTCGGGTTCCGGCAAATCAACCCTGCTCAACCAGCTGGGTTGTCTCGATACCCCTTCCAAGGGTGAATATTACCTGGATGGCGTGAGCGTGCGCAAGATGAGCCGCAACGACAGAGCCATCCTGCGCAACCGCAAGATTGGCTTCATCTTCCAGAACTACAATCTTCTGCCAAAGACCACGAGCGTGGAGAATGTAGAACTGCCGCTGATGTACAATCCTGCCATCAGTGCAGAAGAGCGCAAGCAGCGTGCCATCGAAGCTCTGAAGGCTGTAGGATTGGGCGAGAGACTCTATCATAAGAGCAATCAGATGTCGGGTGGACAGATGCAGCGTGTAGCCATCGCCCGAGCACTGGTGAACAATCCAGCCGTGATTCTCGCCGACGAGGCAACGGGTAATCTGGACACGAGAACCAGTTTCGAGATTCTGGTTCTCTTCCAGAAGCTCTACGCCGAGGGCAGAACCATCATCTTCGTAACCCACAACCCGGATATCGCCAAGTATTCCAGCCGCAACATCGAATTGCGCGACGGACATATTATCAGCGACACCTATAATGACAACATCCTTTCGGCTGCAGAAGGTCTTGCCGCTCTGCCAGCCAATACGGACGAATAATAGTATAGAAAATGAATTATCAGAATCTTTTAAAGATAGCACTTCGAGCGATAGCAGCCAACAAGATGCGCTCCTTCCTCACAGCCCTGGGCATCATCATCGGTATTGCTGCCGTGATTACGATGCTTGCCATCGGACAGGGAAGTAAGGCGAGCATCAAGGCGAACATCGCCGAGATGGGTAGTAATATGATTATGATTTCGCCGGGTGCCGACATGAGAGGCGGTGTGCGACAGGATGCTTCCTCGATGGAGACCCTGAAGCAGGCAGACTACCAGAGCATCAAGGAGGATTGTAATTACATCAGTGCCATTTCGCCTACCGTAAACAGTTCGGGACAGTGGATCTACGGCAACAACAATACGCAGAGTTCCATCTATGGCGTGAACCAGGACTACCTGAGCATCCGCCAGCTGAAGGTGGCAGATGGAGAAATGTTTACCGATACAGACATCAAGGCAGCTGCCAAGGTCTGCATCCTGGGTCAGACCGTAGTGGATTATCTCTTCCCCGATGGCAGCGACCCGATCGGCAAGGTAGTACGTTTCAACAGCATCCCGTTCCGTGTGATAGGTGTGCTTCAGAAGAAGGGTTACAACTCGATGGGTATGGACCAGGATAACCTCGTCCTCGCCCCATACACCACCGTGATGAAGCGAATCCTAGCACAGACCTATCTGGGCGGAATCGTATGTTCAGCCATTACCGAGGAGGCTTCCCAGCCGGCGCAGGATCAGATTTCAGAAATTCTCCGCCGCAACCATAAGCTGAAGGACGCTACTGCCACCACCGAGGCTGATGAGGATGATTTCAACATCCGTTCGCAGGAGGAAATCTCCAGCATGATGAACTCCACCATGTCCACCATCACCATTCTTCTGGGCAGTGTGGCAGGAATCTCCCTGCTGGTGGGCGGTATTGGAATCATGAACATTATGTACGTTTCCGTTACCGAGCGAACCCGTGAAATCGGTCTTCGAATGAGTGTGGGAGCCAGGGGAATTGACATTCTGAACCAGTTCCTCATCGAGGCGATTCTGCTCTCTGTGACCGGTGGAATCATCGGAGTGATTCTGGGAGTGAGTCTGTCGCTGAGTCTGAATGCCTTCCTGCACATAGCCACTCAGATAGAGCCTTGGAGCATCATCATGAGTTTCGCCGTATGTACCTTTACGGGCGTGTTCTTCGGATGGTATCCAGCCAAGAAGGCAGCAAGACTCGACCCTATCGAGGCAATCAGATACGAGTAAAAACTGATTAGTTTTTTCTGAAATATATCTGTTTTATCAAAACTTTATTGTATTTTTGCAGAAGAATTCAATAAACTTAAGATAAAACAGATAGAAAGAAAAATGAATACAGAAATATTATCAGCAGATAAAGACCCGATGGGCGCAGCCATTCTCGACTTCCAGAAGCAAGGAAAGGCAGCCCGTCTGAGAGTGCTTTCTTCGATGTTTGAGGAGGACGAAATGCCAGTAACCCATCTTTTCAGAAGCACCCGGGAAATGCCGGTGCTGGAACAGAAGGCCCTGCAGCTTGCCAAGGGTCGGGTGCTGGATATTGGAGCCGGCAGCGGTTGCCATACGCTCGCCCTGCAAGAGAAGGGCTTTACGGTGAAGGCGATTGATATTTCGCCTTTGAGTTGCGAAGCGATGAAGTTGAGAGGAGTGAAGGATGCGGAATGCATCAATCTCTTCGATCCGCATCTGAGCAGTGGAAATCATTCCGAAGGGCATCAGGAGAATCTTTCAGAAGAGCATCAGGAGACTCATTCTGAAGAGCATCAGGAGCAGTTTGAAGGCGGTTTCGATACGATTCTCCTCCTGATGAACGGAACGGGAATTGCCGGGAAAATAGAACATCTCCCTGCCCTCTTCCAGCGCCTGAAAGCGTTATTGAATCCGGGCGGTCAGATTCTCATCGATTCCTCTGACCTGAAATACATCTACGAGAATGAGGATGGCAGCTTCGACATCAATCTGAACGGAGCCTATTACGGAGAAGTAGATTATCAGATGATCTACAAGGATGTAAAGGGCGACCGCTTCGACTGGCTCTACGTGGATTTCCCATTACTGAAATCCATCGCCGAAACCTGCGGTCTGCATGGTGAACTCGTGGCTGAAGGCGAACACTACGACTATCTGGCTAGGATTTTCTAAAAAGCATCATAAAAAAAGTGAAGGAGCTAAGACAAATGTTCTTGGCTCCTTCACTTTTTTCCTCCTATTTTATCGAGGAATTCCTCCTAACCTATTTGATCGTCGAAATCGTGACATCTGAGAAATCGTTCATCAGGTCAAGAATCTCCAGGGTATGGAAATCCTTCTTCGCCTTCACTTCGATATTCGCCTCCAGGAATTCCTCCTTCGAGAAGCGGCGCTCTTTCAGTTCGTAGGAATGCACCTCCATTCCCTTCTGCTTGATTTGACTGATGAATTTCTTCACGCTCTCACGAGACGGGGCAGAGAAATTCAGCTCAACGGTAGTGGTTCCCAACGGCGGAATCCAATAGTTCAGCACCTCCAGTCCGAGCAGCACCATCACCGTGGTAAGAGCCGCCGCGACATACATTCCCGTACCGCACGCCAATCCGATGGCCGCCGTCACCCACAAGCCAGCCGCCGTGGTCAATCCTCTCACCACGTTCTTCTGGAAGATAATCGTTCCGGCACCCAGGAATCCGATGCCCGAAACCACCTGTGCCGCCACACGCGAGGAATCCTTCAGATCCACTCCGAATCCAAACTGCGAAACCACACAGAAAAGCGCACTTCCCAATGCCACGAGGAAGTGGGTGCGGAAACCAGCCTCCTTGGCACGGTATTCTCGCTCTATTCCTATCGCTCCTCCCAGAACCAGCGCAAGCGAGAGACGGATTGTAAGGTCTATATAGGTTGCATCCATATCATTCCTTTCTTTTAAAAGATGAAAAAAGCATCACAAAATGCCTCTATTTGATTTTGTCAATGCAAATATACAACTTTTATTCTGAAAAGCATCGTTTTTTAGTTATTTTTTACATTAGGCAGGAAATAACAAGGGGAAGCACCGAAACGACACTTCCCCATGGATTGGATGAATTATATAATCATCTGTCTCGCGACATCTTATTCTGCGTATGCAGTCTTGTAGGCAGAGTCAAAGAACATAGCGCAAGAACCTACACCAGTCTCATACTCATGCAGCTTCTTACCAGTGCTGTCATACTCCATTACATAGCCGTTACCATTATAGTCGGCATAGCCACTATCGCCCATTTTATAAGAGAGCACGAAGATATGACCATTCAATGGGTCGGCGAAGATACCACATGGGCTCACAGGCATCTCTGAGAGCGTCATCGCCTGTGCTTGCGTACTTCCTGCTACGAGCATACTCACGCTAGGAGTTCCGCCATAAGGTGCATTGAGCACGAAGAAATGAGGACGAACCACCTCCACATCGCGTGTTGTTGTAGCAACAGGGGTTACGCATACAGCATAGTTGCCCTCTGCCACCTTCTGTGACTTGCTCTGGGCGAAATCCACGGTGCGCAGGGAATTCTCGCCATAAGCATTATAAGAAGCATCATAATACTGGTTGTCGAGAACATACAAAACATTAGATGCATAATAGATGCCGGTAGGATTGTTCACGCCCTCGATATTCTTTGTCTCTACATTGTCGTTGGAAAGATTGATGCAAGAGATGTTTCCACCACCAGCACCATAGTTACTGTTAGCCACGTAGAGATTGCCATTACCGATGACCAACCCCTCAGGATAGCTGCCCACCTGCCATTTCTTTTGAAGAGCAAAACTTGTGGTGTCCACGGCTGCTACATAGCCACCGAATGTGGTGAAATATACCTTGCCACCATCTGCGATGATATGGCGAGGCTCAGCACCCTCGGCTTTGCCCAGCAGGTCTGTAGTCTTAATCTGCTTGATGCTCTGCTTGGTTTTCTTGTCGATTACCTCGATGGTGTTACTCTGATCTACGGCAAGATAAATCTTGTTGCCATATACGATGCCGTCGTTGGCAGTATTACCGAGCGTACGACCGTTAGCAGTCTTGAATACGTTCTGTGTGGCTGTGCTTGAAGCATAGTCGATAGCTGTGAGAGAGCTCTCAATCTTGTTATACATGTTACCTGAATTCACGACATAAGCGCCCGTGCTGTACACCTTAAGATAAGTCTCAGGATAGTCTTTGGCAGGATCACATGATGTCATCACTGCAGTGCCCATCAAGAGCACCGCCAAACCTAATAAATACTTTTTCATTTTCTTTTTCTGTTTATATTTGAATCTAATTTGTTACTATCTAGAAGTTATACCCGATGCTGAACATCCAGCTGCGGCGAGGCATCGGATAATGCCCCACAAGTTCATACTGCTCCGACAGCAGGTTCTTCACATCCATCCTAACCTTCACACCTCTAAGAGGTTTGCCACAGAGGCGTAGGTCGTCGAGCTGCCGATAGAGCGTAAGCCCCATGTCCCAGTAACCATCCACTTCGGTGCCGTCATAGTGCTCATTGTTGGCCCATCGCTTGCTCATTCCTTGTCCATGGAGCGAGACATTCACCCAGGGATTCTCCCACCCCAATGCCATACTGCCCGAGTGTAGAGGGATGTAGGCTATCTGATTGCCATAATATCTGGACGAGCGGTCGGTATGGTTCACCACATGCTGGTAGCTATACGATCCTTGCAGCGAGAGTTGCTGCCCCGGAGCCAACTGCCAGGTGCTACGCAAGGAGGCATCCACGCCAACGACATCAACCCGTGCCATGTTCACAGTACGCCAAACGAACATATTGTAAGGAACACCCACAATCTTGTCGGTCACCCGATTGCAGTAGCCGTCCAGCGTTGCTTGAATATTCCATCCCTTATAACGTAGGGATTTGCCGTTCCCCCCATCTCCTGAAGAAGTTTTTTTCCACGTAAGCCCGACATTCAACTGTCGGGTTTTCTCAGGCTTCAGATCAGAACTTCCATAATGGAAGAAATAGTTCTCGTTGAAAGTAGGTACACGGAAGATGTCCTTGTACGAAGCCCTGAAATAAAGCTCATCGCTGGCAGTACCATTCCCCAGGAGCCGATAAGAAAGCGAAAGCGATGGCGAAAGCCGGCGTGCATCCTTGGCTGCCTGTCCTGCTTTGGCAGGATTGGCGCTGCCTGGCTGAGTCTCTATCTTGCGCCCCAAGCTGTTGAGGTAAACTGAAGCCAGCATTCTGGCAAGAGCTACCCATCTTCCCTTCGCATATCGGGCAGAAAGCGACTGCAGGATGCCATGTCGATGAGGGCGCAGGTCGGTGGCGAGGGTGCTGTTGAGCGAGTTCATCATCCAGTCGGCAGAGTAATCTACCGCCCAGCCATCCCTCGGAATCCACATCAGTGCTGCCGAAGTATAATATTCCCTCTGCCAGTAGGTGGCATCATTGCGCCGATTAGCCACGAGCGTGTCCTGATAGGCGGAACTCGCCCAGTTCATCTTGGCTTGCACCTTCAGCATCCAATGATCATCGAGACTTCTGGCTTGCCATCTTGCCTGAGCAAAGGCGTTGCGGTCGTGCAACTGCTCGGCTGTTACATCGGTGTAATATCTCACGATACCTGGCAACTGTCGGTCGTTGTCATAATAGTAGATCTTTGCCCACAATTGGCTCCGGCTCATGCCATCGGCGCGCCTGCCCATCATCCAATGCATATTCAGTTCGCCATGCCCCGAGTTCATCCTGCTGTTGGTTCGTCGCTCATGGGTGGTATATTTACCGTTGTGCAAGAGGAAGGGATAGTCGTTTTCGGCATAGGTATATTCACCCATCGCCTGGAGGGTGAACCTATCTGACAACCTCTGTACATAGCGCAGATAAGGCGAGACATATCCGAAGGATCCCACCTGCAACTGAGTAGAGAGGTGAGGCTGCTTGTCGATGGGAATCTCGCTCATGGTCTCGATGGCGAGCAAAGCTGCCACCGAGGCTTGCCGAGCCGAGATGAAAATGTCGTCGTTGTCACCAATGGTGAGTCGCAATGTCTGCACTTGGTCGAGCGAATAACGGGACACATCAATTTCGCCGCCCTGACATTCGCTGAGCAGCACACCATCGTAACTCACGCCCGTATGTCCCGCTCCGAATCCACGCACAGCTACCGTCTTCATTCCTCCTGCTCCACCATAGTCGCGCAGATTGATGCCTGGCATTCGGTGCAAGGCGTCGGCCATATCCGTAACGCCAAGCCTCAACATATCCCCCTTGTCCAAAAGCTGGAGAGGCGATGTGCTCGTAAGTATCCAGCGCTGCCGAGCATTCACTTTTACTTCCTGCAAGTGCTCGATACGAATGGAATCTTGCCCCATCCCCACTTGTGCATACAACAATAGCAAGCCACCGAGACAAAATTTCCTCAATGCCTTCATTCATTCTATCTTTTATATTATTATCTGTGTTTCCATCCTGAACCCATCCCACGGGGTTGAATAGAATCATCAGAATCCTTTCTCTTCCTACAGTCCACTCACGGTGTAGGTTTATCTTCTGATGGCAACGGCAGGTCTTCTGACTTGCATCCTCCCCGCATCCGTCATCTCATTTTCTGACAGATGCACAACTCATGGCAAGCGGTCTTCCCGAAAAAATGTCAGTGACCATAGTGCTTGCCGCAATAAGACGCTTACAGCAGCGGGACTGTCCGGGCTTCTCACCCGATTCCCTTTTAATCACTACGCACTCATCCTGCCTACAGCGGCAGAAGGTGGCAGCAAACCAATTGCGAGTGCAAAGGTACGATAAAAAAATGAATTAAAAGCTAACTTCATGTGCTTTTTATTTGGTAATTTGCGATTTTCTTCTTAAATTTGCGGAAAATTTAAAAATCATACATTATAATATTATATGGCAACAGTTGACGACAAGAAGATCATCTTCTCAATGGTGGGCGTATCTAAGATTATCCCACAAAACCAGAAACAGATTCTGAAGAACATCTACCTATCGTTCTTCTACGGAGCAAAAATCGGTATCATCGGTTTGAACGGTGCCGGTAAATCTACGTTGATGAAAATCATCGCAGGACTTGAGCAACCTACCCAGGGTGAGGTGGTTTGGAGCCCAGGCTACTCTGTGGGCTACTTGCCTCAGGATCCTCCGCTCGACGAGAACAAGACCGTGAAGGAAAACGTGATGGAGGGTGTGCAGAAAATCTATGATGCACTCGCTGAATACGAGGACATCAACAATAAGTTCGGTCTCGAAGAATATTACGGAGACCCTGATAAAATGGACAAGCTGATGCAGCGCCAGGCTGAGGTGCAGGACATCATCGATGCTACCGATGCCTGGAATATCGACTCCAAGCTGGAGCGTGCGATGGCTGCCCTGCACTGTCCTCCTGGCGATTGGCCTGTTACCAATCTCTCGGGTGGTGAGCGCCGCCGTGTGGCTCTCTGCCGCCTGCTCCTGCAGAAGCCGGATGTGCTCCTGCTCGATGAGCCTACCAACCACCTGGATGCTGAGAGCATCGACTGGCTGGAGCAGCACCTGCAGCAGTATGAGGGTACCGTAATCGCCGTAACCCACGACCGCTACTTCCTCGACGACGTGAGCGAGTGGATTCTTGAATTGGACCGTGGCGAGGGTATTCCATGGAAGGGCAACTACTCTTCTTGGCTCGACCAGAAGACCAAGCGAATGATTCAGGAGGAGAAGACTGCCTCTAAGCGCCGCAAGACATTGGAGCGCGAGTTGGAATGGGTTCGCATGGCGCCTAAGGCACGTCAGGCTAAGGGTAAGGCTCGTCTGAACTCTTACGAGCAGATGCTCAACCAGGAGCAGAAGGAGCGTGAGGAGAAGCTGGAAATCTTCATCCCTAACGGTCCTCGTCTGGGCAACAAGGTTATCGAGGCACAGCATGTAAAGAAGGCGTTCGGCGAGAAGGTGCTCTTCAACGACCTCAACTTCATGCTTCCTCCTAACGGCATCGTAGGTGTGATTGGTCCTAACGGAGCCGGCAAGACTACCCTCTTCCGCCTCATCATGGGATTGGATCAGGCTGATGGCGGTACTTTCGAGGTGGGTGAGACCGTGAAGCTGGCTTATGTGGACCAGCAGCACAAGGACATCGACCCACAGAAGACCGTTTACGAGGTGATTTCTCAGGGCAACGAGACCTTGCGTCTGGGTGGCAGAGACGTGAACGCACGTGCTTACATCAGCCGTTTCAACTTCTCGGGCACCGACCAGAGCAAGCTCTGCAGCGTTCTCTCAGGTGGTGAGCGCAACCGCTTGCAGTTGGCTTTGGCATTGAAGCAGGAAGGCAACGTATTGCTTCTCGATGAGCCTACCAACGATATCGACGTGAACACACTGCGTGCCTTGGAGGAAGGTTTGGAAGCATTTGCCGGTTGTGCTGTGGTTATCAGTCACGACCGCTGGTTCCTCGACCGAATCTGTACCCACATTCTTGCCTTCGAGGGCAACGGTGAGGTCTTCTTCTTCGAGGGCAGCTATTCGGAATATGAAATCAACAAGGCACGCCGCCTGGGCGATACAGAGATCAAGAAGGGTCGCTATCGCAAGTTGATGGAGGAATAGTCACCTATTCTATATAAATGCAAATGCAAATACAAATGTAAATGCAAATGCAAACGTAAACGCAAATGCAAACGTAAATATAATTCTACCTTTTGATTTTTCTGAGTTTACGCCCGAAAAATAGGAGATGTAGAGGTTTCATTTTTTCCCTTAAGGATAAATATAAAAATCCTTAAGGGAAAATTTATTTTTCCTTAAGGGGAGAAAAATTTTCCCTTAAGGGCTTTTTAATGTCTTTATTACTTTGTAAACTAATTATCTTAAAAGTAAGAAAATTACTTCTCTCTTACTTCTCTAACTTCCTTTAACTTCCTCACATACGATAGTTCAGAATAAATTTCAGACCAGTTCCAGGAGTTCTACAAAATCATCAATGATAAATTCGGCAGAAGCCAACTGCTCTCGGGTTCCGTTTCCATAGGCTACGGCACAGGCCTTGCACCCAGCATGGTGAGCCATATCCACATCGAAGTTCATATCGCCAACTACGAGGGTTTCATCAATAGTTCCTTTCATCTCTCCCAATGCCTTAAAGACCATATCGGGTGCCGGCTTCGCATGCTCTACATCATCGCCTGCTACAATGGAAGAGAAGATATCCTCCAGCTGCATCTGCTTCACGTATCCATCGAGCGAGCAATGGTTGCGACTGCTAGCCATACCCAGAATATAGCCCCGACGATGCAACTCTCTCAGAGTATCTATCACATGAGGGAAGGGTTGCACAATCATCGTCTTCTTGTTATCCAGAAAAATTTCGCGATAGGTTGCCGCACACGCCAGCCCCTCCTCATCGCTCATTCCGTAGAGCGAGACAAAAGCCTCATCCAATCGAAGACCGATGGTCTTGGCGCAAGCCTCCTCCGATTTCACTTCCAGTTTTCTTGCCCGCATCGTATCCTGCAAAGTCTTCACGATGAGACTCTGCGAATCGCCGATGGTTCCATCAAAATCAAAAATTATATACTTCATTATTTTCTTGTTTAAATTTCGCAAGGTTCGAACAGCACACCCTTTCTGGGCGAGAGTTTTGCAGGAACTTTTGAGCTTTCAACCCATCTTGAAACACATGCGAAAGTTCTGTTGTTTTATTTGTTCTTTATCGCCTTGATGATATTGTTACGAGCTACATCGGGATTCAACGCCTCTTCCAAAAGCATACTATCCGGAGTAACCTGAATAACTCTATCAAAGCCAGCATCCAGCATAGCCTGTCTGTCGCTTACGCCACCTGACACGAGCCACACAAGGGGGAACGAAGATTCCGGGGATTTGAAATCTCCGGCAAGCTGCGAACAGGCAACATGGCTTTTATCCGATTCCTTACACTTCAGAACATGCTCCAGAATCCTTTGCGGCAACTTCCCCATCAAGGTCTGACGGTCGCTATGTCCCTCGCCCGTAATCACGAGATCAGCATCCAGGATGAGCGTATCAAAACCTATCTCATCCAAGAGAAGGTCTGCCCCAGGACGAGCCTCAGCATTGAAATATTGCAGGAAAGCATAGCCCAGTCCTCCAGCCGCACCAGCTCCTGGAACCTTACTCCTATCATATCCGAAATGCTTGGCACTAACCTCGGCAAACTTCCTAGCTCTATCATCCAGCATCTGCACCATCTTAGCGTCAGCTCCCTTCTGAGGCGCAAAAACATAAGCCGCCCCGTTTTCACCACAAAGCGGATTGGTAACATCCGAAGCCAGCACGAAGCTGCATTCCTGTCGGATTTTCTTCCATTCATCGCCCATTGCCTTGAGCATTCCGATGCCGCAATCGGATGTGGCACTTCCGCCCAATCCCACGATGAAATGGCGCACACCACGGTGCCAGGCATTCATAATCATCTCGCCCACACCCCATGAAGTAGCCTTCATCGGGTTGCGCTGTTCAGGCTCAATCAGAGCCAGTCCGGCGGTCTGCGCAATCTCGATAATCGCCGTATCATCCACGATTCCGTATTCCGCCTCAATCCATCGCATCAGCGCATCATGGGCATGAATCCTCACCCGCTCTCCCTTCATCGCCGAGAGAAAAGCATCAAGCATTCCCTCTCCCCCATCACTCATTTCCAGAGTAATGATTTCAGGAGAAGCATCTTCAGAATGCAATCTCTTCATTTCGGGAGAAGCATCATCAGAATACAATCTCTTCATTTCAGAAGAAGCATCTTCCGCATTTCTTTCTTTTACTCCCGAAGCAATCGCCTCATTCACTTCTCTGCTCGAAAGGCACCTCTTATAAGAGTCGCAAGCAATAATTATCTTCTTATATCCAGCCCCATCCATCAGTCTGAGACCATCATTTTTCCTGTTCATATCCTATTCATTTTCTATTGATATCCTATTGATATCCTATTTATTTTATCATTCCCGGAAACACCGCCTACGAAGAGGCGACTCCTTCCCGCCCGCAAAATTAGCCATTATTCCTGAAAACACAAACTTTTTTGAGGAAAACTTTCAAAAGCAATTCCGCTTATACGAAAAACCACGCATAAACCAGGAAGTCAAAATCGGAATGTTCAAGGGTCAAACTCCCAACTATCTGTCACCCTTATCCATCGACAACAACGGACTGGTGAATGAATTTGTATAGATGAAGTATGATGGTTCGGCAGAAGAAGCCATCAGGCAGATAGAAGAAAAGGGAAAAAAGAAGGAAAAAAGAAGAAAATTGGCAGCAAAGTTTAAAATTATTATACTTTGCTGCCAAAATGGGAGGCATTTCTTAGACTGGATGCTCTCGTTTTATTTCCCGAATCTAGAAGTATCTACTTCTTCATGTTGCTTGGCCTTGTAGCCTCCAAAACGATAAGTGAGGGAGAGGCTGAAGATTCTGCCAAAGTACATATTGTTGATGACGTGCTGACCTCTGTAGGTGTCGTGCAGATGGTTGTCGCCTGTCTCGAAGATGTCGTTGCAGTAGGCTTTCAGCTGGAGTTTATCGTCCTTGAGAGGCTTCCAGGTGAGGGCAGCGTTGAGATAGCCTGAGGCTGGGATGTCAATGATTCCTTGGATGGCGTCGGTACGGACGGAAGCATCGAGGTTGAGAAGCACATGCTTGCCAAAAAGAAAAGTACCGTTCCACTGGGCTTGACAGAACCATTTGCTGCGGTCGAATGGAAGATCATAGAAGTGGGAATTCTTGTCGTTCTGATATACGCCAGTGAAAGTAAGGCGATTCTGCCACCAGTTGCCTATGTTGATTGGGGTTGTGAGCATCAAGCCTACCTGGTTTACATAGTCGAAGTTGACATGCTCGTATTCCATCTCCTTCTTCGTGTTGCTCTGGTAAGGAAGCTGTCTGAATTCATCTTTCGAGTTGTTGAAGAAGAGACTTGCCACGTATCTGCTGTGCAGAATGTAGGTAAGCGAGAGGCTGAGGTCTCGTGAAGGCTTCAACGTCGGGTTTCCTACAATCTTTCCATATCCGCCCGCATTATAGGTGGTGAAGTTCTTCACCGACCAATAGGTAGGGTAGTCTCTGTCGTAATCCAAGTCGAATTGGATGACGTGTCCTGCCTTTGGAAGATAGGTGATGGAGAGTGTTGGGAAGAGATTCCACTCATCCCAGATTGGAGTGTGATAATATTCTTCCATAAGCGATGCTTCCATCATGAGTTTTTGTCCGAATGATTTGCTGGCTCCGACGTAGAAGCTCATTTGATCTTCGGTTTGAATGGTGTTGTCATCAGAAGACTTGTTGTTGTTCTCCTGCGAGCTCTTGTCTCTTGATGTGGTGTAATTGATGCCGTAGTTCAAGCTCCAGTCTTTTCCTAAGTCGTGCTCCTGCTTGAGGTAAGCGCGCCATTTGTCGATCCGCTGCTGGCTTGTGATGTCGTAAATCTCATCGTAGAGACTGCTTTTCAGCCATTGTTCATCCGGTGAATTATAATAGGTGTATTCTGCTCCTGCCGAGAAGCCAAATGGTGTGGAGTAATCCAGGCGGAAATTGTGAAATTGACTCTTGGCATGGATTCGGAGAAGGGATGTGAAATCGCCATCATCCTCTGAAGTTCCTCTCGTGTTGTTGAGTTGTGAGGTGTAGGCAAAGCAGAGCTGATGATCCTTTGCCAGATGATAATTGATTCCCAGTCGGATGTTGTGGTTGAGATGGCGTTTGATATTGTCGCTATGTGTAGAGAAGGCATAGGAAGTGCCATCAGTCAAGGTGTGGGCAAACTCATTTTCATAGTAATAATATCTCTTGCCATGACCGAAAGAATAGAGCATGTCTATTTCCCATTTCTTGTTGGTGAAGAGCAAGGAGGCGCGTTCAGTGTAACTGTTGCGGTTCTGGTGGGTATAGCCGCCGAAGAACTCGCCTTGTAGGGAGTGAAAGCCAGTGTTGTGCTTCAGCAGGAGGTTGATGACTTGTCCCTTTACCTGATAGCGGGCTGGGGCTGAATAGACAACTTCGGCGTTGGCGATGCGGCTGGCAGGAATCGTTTTCAGAAGCGAATAAAGCTGCTCGCTCGTCATGGTGGAAGTTTTGCCGTCTATCAGCACGGTTACGGATTGAGCGTTGAGAGTCAAGGCTTCATCTTGTTCACTCACGCCAGGCAGTTGCTTGATGGCTTCATAGGCATTATCCACCGGATGGTTTTTGATGAGTTGCGGCAGGTCATAGGCCAATGCCGCCCCTTTTACCTTTACGATAGGTCGGTTGCCTTTTACCATCACATCGGGGAGGGAATGGATGATGCTGTCCATTCTTAGGGAATCATTTCTGTTTCCTTGTGCCCAGCCGGCAAGACTGATGGCCAGGCAAGCGCTTAACATAACCAATCTTTTCATATTTTTCTTATCTTTTTATCGTTCTTTCGGAAGAAACCCTCCCGATTTCAGTTGCAAAAGTACTGCAAAAATCTTGTGTCAGCAAGGAATTATGATTATCAAGTCTTATCAGAAGTGTTATTTAGTCTTATCAAATCAGAAATAATTCCCTGAAAAGTATCTTACTTATCTTCTTTTTTATTACTTTTGCAAGCATGAAAGAGAAACGGAGAATATTCATATTGACAGTTATGGCCTGCTTTTGTACATTGGTAATGCAAGCACAGGAAGTGAAGAGTGTTTCTTTGGATTCCATTCCGAAGGCATCTTTACCTAAGGAAGGTATGTCGTTTAAGGAAGGTATGTCGTTGGAATATTCTCGTCCTTCGCTCGGTGGATTTCCTGTACTTCAAGGCAAATCTTATTACTCTGAATCGAATGCACCTTGGATGTCGGAAGAAGGAAAACCTTTGGAGATTGCGCCGAATGCAATACCTCATATTTCTCTTCCTTCCCCGAATTTGGGTACGATGGCGGTATATTCTTCGGGTATTGAAGTCCCAGGACTGATGAATAGGCAGACTGCAGGGGTTGTTTATCAACAAAATTTCGGGCGTTTTGTTTTTTCTCCTTATGTCGGGATAGAAAAGATAAACACGGGAGTATATGGATTTGGCAATCTCACCAAAGCTTCTTTTGGTGGACGAATGGCTTATCAAGTAAACGACTGGCTCACAGTGGGATTCTATGGACAATATGTTCCAACGAAAACTTCTGACCCTCGAAGCGTCATCATGTCTCCTTTCAATCCCAAGAACAGCTATGGTGGCTTCATGGAAGTGATGTTCAATCAACATTGGGGGATCGGAGCCAAGATGGGACGAGAGTTTGCGCCACAAAAGAATGGTAAATGGGGATGGAAGAATACCACGGAGGTTTATCCGATTTTCAGAAAATGAGTATTTAATTCATCTGGAAAAATCTTTAATAAAGGAAAGAATGAAGTTACATCTTAAATACATAGTTACGCTCGTCATCACGGCTCTGGTCTGCATCTTCGCATATCAGGCCTATTGGCTCGTGGGGCTTTATCAGTCTCAGGAAAAAGAGGTTGAAGCGAAAATCAAGGGTGGAATGGAGTACGCTCACTTCATGGAGATGAAGAAGCGAATCATACGATTGCGCAATGATGATAAAGGACCTCATAGACAACTGACGGGTGCTGTAGCTTTTTCTATGGATGGAGACGATGATATAGATCAAAAGGTAAAGGTGAAAAAGGTTCATGGAGGAAAGGTCGTTCAGTCTGTTCAAACAACTTTTACCAAGCAAGAGAAGCGTAGTGAAGATGACAAGGACCAGGAATTGATGATGATGATGTCGGGCAAGCTGGCAACTATGGTGCAACAAGCGCTGTTTGGCAAATTGAATGAAATCGCCCAACCAGACATCAATGATTATGACAGTGCATGGAGTGCCAAGATGCTTTCAGACAGTTTGTTGGTGGGCGATAATGCTCATCAACTTCCGCATCAGATTCAGCTTTTAGCAGGAAAGAAGGTTTTGGCGAAAGTGACGACGAAGGGGTATGTGCCTTCTGACAATGCCAAGCGATACCAATATGTGGTTTGCAATGAGGGGGAGACGAATGAGGAGAAATATGTCCTCACCCTAGAGCCGCTTACGATGACAGTGCTCAGCCAGATGGCAGGCATTCTTGCCACATCGCTCTTCATCATGCTCATCCTGGCTTTCGTCTTCTGGTTCCTGATTCATACGATGCTCAAGCAGAAGACGCTTGATGAGATGAAGAGTGATTTCACCAATAATATCACGCACGAATTGAAGACTCCGATAGCCGTAGCCTACGCTGCCACTGACTCCCTGCTGAACTACGGAATGCTCCAGCATCCTGATAAGGCGCGCAAGTATCTCACCATCGCCCAGGAGCAGTTGCAGACGCTCAGCGGATTAGTGGAACAGATTCTGTCAATGAGTATGGAACGACGGAAATCGATGCTTCTCAATATCGTGGAAGTTCCTGTGAAGGAGGTGATTGAACCAGTAATCTCCCAGCATCAGCTGAAAGTGAAATCAGGAGTAAGAACGGATAAAAAGGTGAATGTTTCGTTGTCAGTAGAACCGGAAAATCTGATGGTTCATGCCGACCGGATGCATTTCTCAAACATCGTGAGCAATCTCATAGACAATGCCATCAAGTATTCTGAAGATAGCGTGAATATAGAAATCAAGGCTTTCCAAAAAGCCGAGGATGAAGTGCTGGTTTCCGTATCAGATAATGGAATCGGTATTGCCCATGATAATTTGCCTTATATTTTCGACAAGTTCTATCGTGTGACGGATGGCAATAAATATACGGTCAAGGGCTATGGTCTCGGGCTTTTCTATGTCAAGAGTCTGATGGATAAAATGGGCGGTTCTGTTTCCGTAGGAAGCGAGCCGGGAAAAGGAAGCTGCTTTACCCTGTATTTTAAAGGTAAAAAAGTAAATGGGTAAAAAGATAAAAAAATAATGGATAAGATAAAAGTATTACTGGTAGAAGACGAAACATCCTTGTCGATGATTCTGAGCGACACCTTGGAGGCGCTGGGCTTCGAGATGCGCACGGCGCATGATGGCGAAGAGGGGCTTCACATGTTTGAAGAACAGAAGCCTGACGTGCTTGTAGCGGATGTGATGATGCCCAAGATGGATGGTTTCGAGATGGTGCGCCGTATCCGCAAGACGGATTCCCGCACCCCTGTGCTTTTCCTCACGGCTCGTTCGGCGGTGAATGATGTGGTAGAGGGATTTGAACTGGGTGGCAATGATTATCTGAAGAAACCGTTTGCCATCCAGGAACTCATCGTCCGTATCAAGTCGCTTTGTCATCGGGCTTCTGTTGGAAATATTTCTTCTGAAGAACAGGAAGGGGGGAATGTTTCTTCTGATATTCCGGATGCTGCTGATCAATGGCTCTCCATCGGTCGTTATCGCCTGAATGTTACCAGTCAGATTCTCCAGTTGGATGGCAAGGATACGGAACTGTCACATCGTGAATCCGAAATCCTTCGCATGCTTGTGGAGAGCAAGAATCAAGTGGTAGAGAGCAAGGATATTCTCCTGAAACTATGGGGCGATGACAGCTTTTTCAATTCCCGCAGTCTCCATGTTTTCATCACCAAGCTCCGCCACAAGTTATCTGCAGATGAAAATATCAGAATCATCAATGTGAGGGGAATTGGGTATAAAATGATTTGCTAGAATCTTGTAAAAGTACTATTCTTCCTATCCATCAACCACGCTTCCAGGTAGATTCGTTCCACCTCATCGCATACGGCATTGTCGATTTCCCGTATCGTCTTGTCATTCGAGAGATGCCAACCTTCTATTTCTTCATATTTGCACATAAGCATTTAACTTTTTGAAAACCTTTGAAAAATTCTACTACAAAAATACGAGGAATCTCTTTAATAGCCAAATGTTTTAACCTCTTTTCTATCAGCTCTTATCAAAAACAATTCCGCTTATACGAAAAAACAGCATAAAAAAACTTAATCGCTGCCTATATTCCAAAAATTTATTTGTAACTTAGCGGCGTGAAACGTAAAATCAAGTGAGAATATGGCAGAAATCGTAAATAAATATCCTGTAGGAATACAGACTTTTAAAGAAATCCGCACGAAAAATTATCTCTATATAGATAAAACTAAATACATTGTGGATTTTAGAGAAAAAGGTATGAAATATATTTTTCTGAGTCGCCCTAGACGATTCGGCAAGTCGCTCTTTGCCTCTACGCTCCAGGCTTATTTCGAAGGCAGGAAGGAACTTTTCGAAGGATTAGCCATCGCCGACTATGAGAAAGAATGGGTGAAGCATCCTGTGCTCCATTTCGACATGAGCGGCGCCAAGCATTTTGATGCTGATGCCTTGAAGAATTATCTTAATCTACAACTTTTACCTTACGAAGAACTTTATGGCAAGGGGGAAGACGAGATTCACCCTAATGAAAGACTGGAAGGTATTGTAAAGCGAGCTTATCAGCAGACTGGCAAAAACGCAGTTGTCATCATTGATGAATACGATGCCCCTTTGCTTGATGTGGTTCACGAGAAAGATAATCTGAAGCAGCTCAGGCTCATCATGCAGAATTTCTACAGTCCGCTGAAGAAACTCGACCCCTATCTGGAATTTACGTTCATCACAGGCATTACCAAGTTCTCACAACTCAGCATCTTCAGCGAACTCAACAACCTCGACAACATCAGCATGCTCGACCAATATTCTGCCATCTGCGGCATCAGCAAGACTGAACTTACCACCGCAATGAAACCAGATGTAGAAGGATTGGGAAGAGCGCTCGGCCTGACATACGAACAATGCCTGGAAGAATTACGGCAGTATTACGATGGCTATCATTTCAGCGAACATGCAGAAGATGTATTCAATCCGTTCAGTCTGATAAGAGCCATGAACAGTCAGAAGATAGATTCCTACTGGTTTGGATCGGGAACACCAACCTATCTGATCAGAACCCTGCAGAAACACCATGTCAACGTGATGGAGATTGAAAGAAAGGGAGCTAGTGTTGACGACTTCGACGTGTCGCCTGAGCAGGTAACCTCAGCCCTGCCATTACTCTATCAGAGCGGTTATCTTACCATCAAGAAATACAGTCCCATCTCTAAGAGTTACAGATTAGGTTACCCAAACCAGGAAGTCAAGATTGGAATGCTCAAGAGTCTGGCTCCCAACTATCTGTCACCCTTATCCATCGACAACAACGGACTGGTGAATGAATTTGTAGAAATGCTTTACGAAAATGATCTTGAGAGTGCCATGGTTCGACTGAAGGCCTACCTCTCCAGCATTTCCAACCGCCTGTCGAATAAGAACGAAAGAGATTTCCAGACGGTTTTCTATCTGATTTTCAATCTGATGGGTGCCCTTATCAAGGTAGAAGAAGACAGTGCCATAGGCAGAGCCGATGCTGTGCTCCAACTGCCAGACACCACCTATGTCTTCGAACTGAAGTATGATGGTTCGGCAGAAGAAGCCATCAGGCAGATAGAAGAAAAGGGATACCTGATTCCTTATTCAGCCAACGGCAAACGACTGGTAAAAGTAGGTGTCAACTATGATAGCAACCAGCGAACCATCGGAGACTGGATTATCAAAGAAGAATAAAAGGAAGATAAAAGAAAATAGAGTAGATGTAGGGGATTACTCCCCTAGCACCTCTCATTGCACCGTACGTACGGGACTCGTATACGGCGCTACATACATATAGGAGTACGCAAATTCTGATATAAAGCATAAGGGTCGACCAAGCCAGGTCGGCTCTTTCTTTTATCAGTCCTATTCTCTTTTGGCATAGCAAGTACCTTGGGACTCAACAGAAAATTAAAGACGGATAGTCCACATTGTCGATACCATCCCAATCTTGTCATTGCTGCTTGGTAGATGGAGGTATCATCAAGATTACTCTTGATAATTCTCTTCAAGGTCAACAGATTCTTGTAGATTGTATCATACTTCTTCCATTGCTTGACTATCACAACCCTGATCTTATGACGAAGCCAAGGACCAAACTTATCCCTGAGGTACGTACTCATACTACCGATATGGTAGTAATTGACCCAACCTCTGACTATTTGGTTCAGCTTGGTGAAGACGATGTATAAAGGTTGGGCAACAGCTCTCTTACGCAGGAGAACTTCCTTGACCTTGGTCTCCAGTTTCTTCTTGGCGGTATCGGTGGGTTTACACTCCCAACCTTTGGTACTTTTCCAAAATGTGAAGCCGAGAAAATTGCTCTTCATTGGTCTTACCACTTTGGTCTTGGTAGCACTGACTTTCAGCCTTAGCTTTCTTTCTAGCCAACTGCTGACCGATGCCATCACTCTGTTCGCTGCCATCTCACTCTTAACAAAGATGTCGAAGTCATCCGCATAACGGACAAATCTGAGACCTCGACTTTCAAGTTCCTTGTCAAGCTTGTCTAGGTAGATGTTAGACAGAATTGGCGATATACAACCACCTTGGGGAACTCCCTCGCTAGTAGTATGAACCAACCCATTCTCCATTACTCCCGCTTTGAGAAAGGAGCGAACCAAGTGAAGAGTAGCAGAGTCGTTGACCTGCTCTCGTAGGATTGAAATTAACTTGTCGTGATTGACCGTGTCAAAGTACTTCTCTATATCGAAGTCCACTACCCATTCATAGCCATCGTTCAGATACTCCAACGCTTTATGTATCGCCATGTGACAACTGCGTTGAGGTCTGAAACCATAGCTGTAGTCGCTGAAGACTGGTTCGTACACTCGGCTCAGCACTTGCGCTGCAGCTTGTTGCACGACTCGGTCTACAACGGTCGGGATGCCAAGTGGTCGTTGCTTACCATTTGGTTTAGGGATATAGACACGTCTTAAGGGGGATGGCTTGTATTTCTTGTCGCATATAGATGATACGATTTCATCCATGTGCTTTGATAAATACACGTCAAGCTCTTCTGTCGGCATCTTATCTATGCCGGCTGCACCATGGTTGCGCTTGACAGACACTCAGGCTTCCCAGAAGTTTCTTGCTTCTACAATCTCGTTTATTAGTTTCATTTGCTGCTTTTCGTTCTGCTTGTAAATATACTTGCGATTGTCCCAACTACTTCCAACCTAGAAGGATTACGATTCTTTCACCTTGGTTATACCTCGTTTTCGGATTGCGCAAGCATTGCTTACAGCGATTTGCACTATATATACATTAACCCCTTCAGTGATGGTGAGTCACCTACTATGGGCTCAGCTGACTCCCACCCATAAGCTTTTTATCGCACGTGAGTACACGCTGGATGGGTCTCTCGGGGTAAGGCACTAACCTTCTGACTCCACAACCTCTTGGTTTACTGTTTTGGGGAGATACGTTTACCATTCGGACTTCGACTTGTCTTGCAGTCTTATCCATTCCCATTTAGCCTTATACCAAGTTTCTGTTCGTAGGCTCGTAAGTCTCGCTACACGACTTCCTCCATCCTTGTCATTACTGGCAACGACTTGTCGTTCGCTTCGCTTGGCGGTAAATACCTGCGGTTGGATTTGAACCAACTAGGTCAGTTCATGCCCGACACACAAGAAGAAAAGCTCGCCAAGACCATCAAAGTCCTGGCGAGCTTTCTCTTTTTATATCAGCACATTATTTCACTTTCACTTCTATTAGCACATTATTTCACTTTCACTTCTATCACATTCTTCGCAGCCTCAGCACTCGAACCACCTACGAAGATCTGATATTTGCCGGGAACCACACGCATGGTATTGGTCTGGGAATCCCATCCCTCGAAACGACCGCACAATTTGGCAGAAAAGTTTAAAAAAATTATCCTTTCCTGCCAATCTTGTCATTTTCCCTTCACGTTCCCGGAATTGGCACGCAAGTTGCTCAACATAAGAGTGAAAGCTGAAGCTAAAAGATGAAGGAGTTCAAAAGGACAACGGAGTTTCGAGGCGGAGGCAATCGAAAAGAACAGATAAATAAATAACAAACAGAATTCCCGACGGAGCCGCAAGGCACCGAGAGGATGAGTAAAATAAAATTAGAGGTTTTAATTATGTTGTTAGCACGTAGAAATAATAATTCAGATTGGTTGAGTAACTTCTTTGATGATGCATTCTTCAACACAGAGTTGATGCCACGTATGAATGCTACCGCTCCTGCCATTAACGTAAAGGAGACCGAGAAGGCTTACCAGATGGAGATTGCAGCCCCTGGCTTGAAGAAGGAATGGGTTCGCATCAACATCGATAACGATGGCAACCTGAATGTGGCTATCGAGAACAAGATGGAACACAAGGATGAAGATAAGCACGAGCACTATCTGCGCCGCGAGTTCTCTTACAGCAACTATCAGCAGAGCTACACACTCCCTGAGGACGCTGACCGTGAGAAGATTTCAGCAAAGGTAGCTGATGGTGTTCTTGAGGTTGAGATTCCAAAGCTTGCCCCTAAGGAGGAGGCTAAGGCTACCAAGAATATCGAAGTCAAATAATCATCTCCCATAAATGATTGAGGCAGATTCCAAAGCAGTTTGGAACCTGCCTTTTTTTGTGCCCTTACCAGAACCATCACATTTTTCACCTACCATATTATAGTGATTTTCATCTATCCTTCGGGATATTTCTTCCATAAATCTTGCGGGGGTCATAAATAATATGTAATTTTGCAGGCTGAAAAGCAGATATCAAAGCTTCTGCTTATAAAATTCAGAACATTTATATAAGAACCAAATGAAGAAAACAATTCCTGTAATAGGCATGGCTTGCAGCGTATGCTCTGCCAATGTAGAAAAGAAACTGCAGTCGCTTGAAGGCATCAACTCCGCCTCGGTTTCCCTGGCGAGCCGAACTGCCCTGGTAGATTATGACCCCGACATCATCTCTCTGGAAGATATGAAACGGGAAATCAGCAACGCCGGATACGACCTCGTAATCGAAAACGACAGAAGCGTAGAGGAAATCAACCGCCGTGAGTTCACCCTCCTGCGCCGCCGAACCCTGGCATCCTGGCTCTTCGCCATCCTGACTATGAGCTTCTCCATGGGATGGATTTCACTGGGCATGGAACAGAATATGATTTCAGATGGCGTTGCTTCGGCTCATCATACCAGTTCCTTCGCCAACCAAATCTGTCTGCTCCTGGCACTCGCCAACCTGCTCTACTGCGGCAAACAGTTTTATGTTTCCGCCTGGAAACAGCTCTTGCATCATACGGCAAACATGGATTCGCTCGTGGCACTCAGCACCCTCATCGCCTTCCTCTTCAGCACCTTCAACACCTTCTTCGGAGAAATGGTATGGGGAGCGAGAGGCATAGAATGGCACACTTATTTCGATGCTTCCGTGATGATCATCACCTTCGTGCTGACCGGCAGATGCCTGGAAGAAAAGGCAAAGGACAGTACGGCGAGCAGCATCCGACAACTGATGGGAATGCAGCCGAAAACCGCCCGACTGGTGACTTACGAGAAGATAGAAGGCACCAACGACTACAAGATGGAGGAAGTGCCGATTTCCACCATTCAGATAGGCGACATGATAGAGGTAAGAGCCGGCGAGAAGATTCCGGTGGATGGCGTGGTTACCCTGGCTGAGAGTTTCATGACTCCCGATGCTGCCTATGTAGATGAAGCGATGATCAGCGGCGAACCGACTCCGGCGATGAAAAAGGCAGGCGACAACGTGCTGGCTGGCACCATTCCGAGTCAGGGAAAGCTCCGCATGAGAGCCAAGCAGATTGGCGAGAACACCGCCCTGGCGCACATCATCCGCATGGTTCAGGAGGCGCAGGGCAGTAAGGCACCCGTGCAGCGCATCGTGGATAAGGCGGCTCTGATTTTCGTTCCAGCCGTAGCAGCCATCGCCCTTATCACCTTTATAATATGGTGGCTGATAGGCGGCAACGCAGCTCTTCCACAGGCCATTCTTTCAGCCGTAGCCGTATTGGTCATCGCCTGTCCATGCGCCATGGGCTTAGCCACTCCTACTGCCCTAATGGTGGGCATCGGCAAGGCGGCGCAGAAGCAGATTCTCATCAAGGATGCGTCGGCGCTGGAGAATCTCCACAAAATCAACGCCCTCGTCATCGACAAGACCGGCACCCTCACCATTCCTAACCAGAACATCGATTTCACCAAGCAGGAGGATTTGGATCTGGAGACGAGAGAGACCCTCAAGCCTCATGCCCAGGAAGCGATGAAGCAGTTGCAGGAAAAGGGTATAGAGGTCTATATGATGAGTGGCGACAAAGAGGAAGCGGCTCATTATTGGGCTGAGAAAGCCGGCATCAAGCATTACCAGAGCAAGGTGCTGCCTGGCGACAAGCAGGAATTGGTAAAGAAACTTCAGGACGAAGGCAAGCAGGTAGCGATGGTGGGCGACGGAATCAACGACACCCAGGCCCTGGCCCTTGCCAACGTGAGCATGGCGATAGGAAAGGGAACAGATGTGGCGATGGATGTGGCGCAGATTACGCTGATGAGCGATGACCTCCTGGCGCTTCCAGAAGCCGTAAAACTGAGCCAGAAGACGGTTCATATGATTTGGCAGAATCTCTTCTGGGCGTTCATCTACAACATCATCTGCATCCCGCTGGCAGCCGGCGCCCTTCATATCTTCGGCATTGATTTCCAGATAACGCCAATGTGGGCAAGTGCCCTGATGGCCTTCTCCAGCGTAAGCGTAGTGCTTAATTCGCTGAGACTGAGATTGGCGTAAATGAAAGAAAATGGGAAAAGTCTGAGACTTTCAAAATATATAAAAGCGACTTCTTGGCATTAAAACCAAGAAGTCGCTTTTATATATTATGACTAAAGTTCTTTCTCTTTTCTCAATTCATCAAGTACCTTACCTTTATAGGAAAAGTACTTAGCTCCTTGATATGCGCCAGAAGGAGTTTGCTTCTCTATCGGCAAGAAAGTTCCTACAAAAGGAGAGAGTTTGTAGATTCTGTTCTGATACTCCACCGTATCATCACTTGCCACTCTAACCTCAATACCAGTTGGAACAAAAGTAACCATCTCACCTATTTTAATACCAACCATGCTAAACTTAAAACGTGGTCGTTTGTGATTTTTCTCCACATCTTTCTGCGCTTTCGGCTCATTAGAAACCTTTGGCTTATTATCCTCATACTCCGTAACCACCGCATCATCTATGGTTTGAGCAATATCTTTGAAGATATCCAGGGCTATTTGTGGATCGACATTGAAGAACTCTCGGTTCTGCCGGATACGCAAATCCGTCAAACGATCTATCGTTTTATGCACCAACTTCTCCACCTCATTATACTTTGCAGTCTTCATGGTTGCAAAGATTTCGAAAGGCAGAGGTACAGCCGTATTATCAAGTTCCTTCGATCGGACATCCACTGGCCGAGAACTCTTTCCTATCTTCACCCAATCCTCGCGAAAGCTCGGATTGGTGAGGATATAAACGTAACCAATATTCTCTTTATTCATAGTTTCGTTACTTTAAATATTTGTCCAAGATGGCTTGCTTGGCAGAGTAAGCATTGGCAACGTACTGCTTAGCCTTTGAGATTTCTTCATCTATCTTGCTCATCTTTTCGACAACTTCTTTTTGTTTATCTAAGGAAGGAAGAATGATTTCAAATTTTTCAATAGTCTCTTTTTTGCCACGAGGCATTTTCATTCCTTTAATATCAGACATGATAAAGTCAAAAAATCCCTGCCTACGCAACGAATAATAAATAAAAGAAGAATCTACCTGAGCAGGTCGATTGTTATGCAACACCAACACATCAGGAGAACAACCACCATTGCAATTAGCCAACCATAACTTTTTTAGATAAGGACGAATATTCGATAAAAGAATATCACCCTTTTGATAAGCAACAATCGTATTAACATTAGGTGTTCCGTTATAAGGAACAATTCCCTCACAATTCTGCTCCATATTATCTGTACTAACATATGTTTCTGGCGTTATTGCAGAATAACTTATCCGTTCCTTACCATAACACATAATTGTCTTTAAAGGTTGACGTAATCCCTCCAAAGAAGAAATAATAGCTTCCATATTGGTTTGCATTTCACGAATCATTTCTTTATTCTTCGTAACCACCTGGTCTATCTTCTCACATTCCTCCACGATTTTCTTTTGAATATCTATTGGAGGAAGTGGAATTTTAATATTTTGAATCGTAGAAACAGACAATTCGATTTGTCCACTAGTTCCAGCAGCCATCGCTTCTATATTCTTAAAACCTATTCCATATGCCAAAGTATAAAATACATATAAATTATCCACACCATTCTTCGTTCTTAAAATGGTGATATGATTATCTACTGCATATTTACCATTCAAATCAAATAGGGTAACGCGGCCTGCTGTACCTACGCCAGTCGAATTTATCAAGATATCACCTTTTTTTAAAATTCGCTTATCTTCAGAATCATAATTTGTGGCAAAATATACTTTAGAGAAATCGAATTCAATTCCTCCTCTTGCTTGCCCCGACTTTATTACCTGTATTCCTTCTTCACCATACACAGGATTTTTCCCTCTTTGGATGAATGTCGCAATAGTAGCTAAAGCTTTCATTTCAAACTTTTCATCATCAAAAAAGATCTGTTTGGTTAAAAAAGAAGTTTTTATTTCTTTCGTAAATATAACCCTTGAAAAATCCATCATATCAACAAGATTTCCCATGCTTACAAACTTTGAAATACCTTCATTCAATTCAAGGTTTTCTTTGTTAAAATTAGCTCTTACCAACGAATTAATTTTACTTACATCATTGATATCCATAGGGTTAAATAAAGGTGTAGAAATTCCATTTACACCTTTTATTTGTCGAATAGTATCATCATCTGCATCTTCATCGTCAGAAGATGCTTTTTTCAGTTTACCAGTATTCAAATAATGAATTCCCTCATCACCTTTTCGATTACTCCATTCGTAGCCCAAAAAACTTTTTTCTTGATCCTTATCAGTTGGACTCTGAACAAGCAATACAGGTTGAGGATTAGAAGCCGCCAATAAGAAATAATTAAGCTTTTCTTTCTCTATCTCACGAATAAAACGAAGAGTAAAGCGCAGCTCTTCCTGTAGTTTACCTGCAGGAGTCAAATCTTTATAACTACGACTTTTTATAAACTTTTGTGCCTCATCACGCACTTTCTTTGCACGAGAATTTAATCCGATAGAATTTGCATTACTGGTCTGTTTCTTTATATTAAGAGCCTTTAAATAATCTTTTACCATTTCTGATTCCATAAATGATTCGGTCAATTCCCCATTTAGAAACTTGCGATAATCCTCTTTCTTATACCCCATTCGCTCTATATAAGAATTAATCTTATCAGAATCCTTATAGTAAGTATCATCAGATGTATTACCAGTAAACCAAGACTCAATACGATTATCCAAATGTTTTGCGAAATCAGGTTCTAAGTCCTTACGACGTAAGAACAAAGTTATAGTTCTAGTCGAAGTTTGTCCAAATGTTTTCTTATCGAAACAACAAATTCCAACAACATCAAAATTCTTCAAAAGAATTTCACGAGTATACATATACAATCCAGTTCCGGACAAAACTGAAGCAGGCAGGACAATAGCAGCCACACCACCCGACTTCAAGAGTTGGGCAGCACGCTCAATAAAGAATGTCTCTATAGAGTTATTCTTCTCTATATTGCTAATATAATTGTTCAATGTATATCGTTCTCTATCCTCCTCAGGTAATGTTTCCAAAAAGCCAGATACAGAATATGGAGGGTTAGCCACCAATACGCTAAAAGTATGATCTTGAATACCCGACATTTCTTGCAATCCATCTCCATAATGGATATGAATACCATCCATACCATACATAAATGCAGCAACCTGACTTACCTTTGAAAGACGATAATCCTTTTCTATACCCACTATCTGCTCATAATATTCACGAAGCACAGAAATAAGCCTTTCTTCTTTAGCTCTCTTGTCATATATATTTTCAAGATGAGCCAGTTCCTCAACAATCGGCTTGATCTGACGAGCATACTCTGTCAAGAAATGTCCTGCTCCACAGGCATAATCGATAACTTTAGGAATCTCACCACCTTCTAGAATTTGACGAAGAGGCAAAGACGAAACCAAAAAACGAACTATAGGAATTGGCGTAAAAAACTGACCTTCACTTTGGTGCACACCACGATTAAGGAAACCCTCGAAAAGGTCTCCCAAAAACTGGTTATCCGTATTTTTAGTCAAATAAATATCCTGCAACATACTGATGGTATCCTTCAATATGACAGCATTCTTATAGAACAACTGCTCATTATGCACATCGAGGAAGGCAAAAGGGTTGTTATTGAAATATTTCAATTTACGGAAATACCTTTTAATCGTATCCCTTGCTTCATCAGCTTTAGATGTAAGAAATTTAAACGCATTTTCTATTTCTGCATTTTCTACCGAAGCCACCTCATCATCGAAGAACTCCTTCATTCCTCGTTTATACAAATTGATCAAACGGTCTTGCAACGAGAAATAATCATCATAAGCCGCACCCTTCCAAAGTAACTGAAGTTCATCAGAATGATAACGCTCATCTATGATTTTCGCCAGGAAAAGATTCACCAATTTGTCAAAGGCATTCTCATGGCTTGAAATGGTATGTTTACGCAATATTAATGCAAACTCATTGTACTTTTTATCCAACGAATATTCATCAATAGTCTTCAAATCATTTACGCCATAACTCTTCTTTCCTATGTTGAAAGCATCAATACCTTCTTCAAACAAACCACGAGTTGTAAAATCCTGCTTATAAGTCTGTTTCCAAACATTGAAAAAGTCTTCACTTCCGCCTTGCTGCTCTCGCATTTCCAGGAAACTATGAAGCTTATTATCCGTCTGCAGATATTCCTCATTATCAACCAAAGAAATAACATGATAGTTGATCTCAAGACGATATATTTTTTCCCCATTCTTCCTGTATTCTGGACAATCCGCTGCATACATACAAAGATATTGGGCTTTACGATAAGTATTGAAATAACGAAACAATTGGTCGCCATCACGCATAGTCCTTGCCCAATGTTTACGAAACTCATCCTCTTTCTTATCAATATCTGCCTTTTTACATTCAATAATAAGATATGGCTCACCATTATTATCGCTTACAAGAATATCACAATATCCCATGTCTGTACCAGCATAATTTCTTCCCTCCAACTTGATATGCTGAGGAAGATAACCACGCTCAAACAATTGGGCAACACAAACAAATACAACATAACTTTCTTTCTGATAATCTTCTTGCGTTGTATTTCTATCAGCTTGTAATCCTTCCGGATAAATGAATTTACCAGTATTATAGTTATATTCCAAATCAAAGCCTTCGCCAGCTGAACCAAAATGTCTGGTATAGACACCATGATTTGAAAAAAACTTCAAATCCAAAAGGACTTTTTGTATATTATCTTTTGTAATCATATATATTCTTTTTCTATTATTTCTTCAAATATCGACAATGCTTTTGTTTTATAGCAATATCAATATACTCAAAATCAACTGCAAATATACAACATTTTTTGGAGAATCTATACCACACAAGGATTTTTCTTTCTTAAAATATTATATTTTCCGCCTCCTTGTCCTCTAAACACATTTATAATAGTGAAGTGTTCACTGATTTGAGACCAACTTATTTTTCCAGATACCGTCTGGAAAATTTGAAGAGTCATCTTCTTTACTTTATCCATAAAACTATTTCTTTATATTTATACAAAATTGAGCCCACTTTAAAAAGGGGCTCAGTTCTTCCCCTTTTTCTCTCCCCATACTTTTTCTTTTCCTCCTGTTAGACAGAAAATTCTAGAATTTCTTGGCAGTTTCAACAAAAAAGTGTATCTTCGCAGCAGAATTGCAATATTGCGTCCACGACCTTATAAAACGTAAGAAGATGGCAAGATTTATAGACCCACGTGTCGATTGGGCTTTCAAGCGAATCTTTGGAAGCGAGGACACTAAAGAATGTCTGATAACATTCCTCAACGGACTGTTTGAAGACGAGTTGGTAATCAAGGACGTGACGTTTGCCAAGACCGAAAAACTTGGCTTGCGCCCCGGTGACCGTGGCGTGGTCTTTGATGTCTATTGCGTCACAAACGAAGGCAAGCATGTCATCGTCGAGATGCAGAAGAAAGAACAGGAATACTTTGCCGACAGAGCATTGTATTACACGGCACGTGCCATCGTGCAGCAAGGCGTTCGTGGAATCTGGGACTATCATTTGGCTCCAGTCTATACGGTGTGTTTCATGGATTTCGTGTTGAATAGCCCTATACTAAAGAAATTTCGTACCGACCTGGTGCTTACCGATTTGCAGACACACCAGCGAGTGTCCGACAGGATGCGTATTGTATACCTCCAACTGCCATTGTTCGACAAGCACACGGAGGCAGAGTGTATGGATATATTTGATTGTTGGATTTATATAATGAAGAATATGAACATGTTTGAGCAGATGCCATTCAGCGAGAAGTATCCAGTCTTCCGCAAGTTGGCAGAGATAGGCGACCTCCGCAAGCTTTCCCGTGAGGAGCTTGAGCTTTATGACGAGGACATCAAGAATATGCGTGATATATATGCCACCAGAAAGTTTGATGAGAAGAGAGGAATGGAAAAAGGAATGGCGAAAGGTCGTGCGGAAGGTGAACTGTCTAAAGGTTTGGAAGTAGCCCGTAACTTATTGACAATGGGGATGTCTTGGCCTCAAATCATGCAAGCTACAGGATTAACAGAAGATCAGCTGAAGCAACTTCAGCTGTAGTGTATGTACATTATTTATATAAGTAAGTGATCTAAATTATTTATATATATCAGTACTAATATGGTTCATTTTCCGTTTTATAGAAAAAATAGAATTATGAAACCAATAAAAGTACTTGAATTATCAGAGGTTGATCGCCTCAAATTAGAGAAAGGCTATCATAATGGCCCTACTCATAGTTTTCGTATCAGATGCAAATCCATATTGCTGAAGTCAGAAGGTAAATCAGCTCCCCAAATAGCAGAAATGCTTGAGGTAACAGTACCTACTGTCTACACATGGGTAAAACGTTATGAAGAAAATGGCATCAAAGGCTTGGAGACACGTCCTGGTCAGGGGCGAAAGCCTATTATGGATTGTTCTGATGAAGAAGCAGTCCGCAAGGCAATTGAGGAAGACCGTCAGAGTGTGTCCAAAGCACGTGAAGCATGGCAGAATGCGACTGGTAAAGAAGCCAGTGACATTACCTTCAAACGTTTTTTAGAAACATTGGTGCAAGATATAAGCGTATAAGAAAACGCCCAAGGGGCAAACCCTCACCGCAACTCTACGCATACAAGAAAGAGAAGTTGCAAGAACTTGAAGAACTTGATTCCAAAGGAGAATTTGTGCTATATTATGCTGACGAAAGCCATGTTTGTACAAATGGTTATGTTCCATATGGCTGGCAATTCAAGAATGAGGATATTTACATCCCATCCGAGAAGGCAGCCCGGCTTAATATCTTTGGCATGATTACCAAAAGGAACCAATATAAAGGTTTTACCACACAAGAGTCCATCAACGCAGACAAGATTGTGGACTATCTTGACAGATTCTCTTTCAATGTCACGAAGAAGACTGTAATTGTCTTGGACAATGCTTCTGTTCATAGAAATCGGAAAGTTAAAGAACTGAGGAAAATTTGGGAGAAAAGAGGATTGTTCCTCTTCTATCTTCCACCTTATTCTCCAGAACTTAATCCTGCCGAGATTCTTTGGCGTATACTTAAGGGCAAATGGATAAGACCGATAGATTACGAGACTACGGACTCGCTTTTCTATTGTACGAACATGGCCTTGGCGTCTGTGGGTACGAACTTATTCGTGAATTATTCATATTTATAAAATTAATTTTGAACAGTTACTTAGTGAAAAATATGAATATGTTTGAGCAGATGCCATTCAGCGAGAAGTATCCAGTCTTCCGCAAGTTGGCAGAGATAGGCGACCTCCGCAAGCTATCCCGCGAAGAACTTGAGCTTTATGACGAGGACATCAAGAATATGCGTGATATATATGCAACCAGAAAGTTTGATGAGAAGAGAGGAATGGAAAAAGGAATGGAAAAAGGAATGGCGAAAGAAAAGATAGCCACAGCTTACCGCCTTTTGTCAATGGGACTTTCTGAAGCACAAGTATCAACGGCCACAGAGCTTCCACTGGAGGAAATTCAGAAAATGAGGAAATAAGAACTGGCGTTGAAAAATTGATTTATGAGACTTTTTGGCATTCAAACCAAGAAGTCTCTTTTATAAATATAGACAACACACTTTTCCTATAAATCAATAGTTAAAAACTACACTTTTCCTATAAAAACAAGGGCTAAAAACCACACTTTTCCTATGAAAATAGGGGCTGGAAACCACACTTTTCTGAAAAAAGCTGTATTTTACCCTTATAAAACATGGATTTTACCCCATAAACCACCCCTTTTAGTAAAGGCAATTTTCATGGCAAATCGTAAAGGACTTTTAAGGGATTGGAAAACCTTAATGACCGATAATGACCTTGACCTTAATGACCTTAACGACCTTATCCCCTAAATAGCCAGTCTCCATTGTCAACAGAAAATCACATTACCCAAGCTAAAATGGCAAGAAAGGCCGGATTGTTTTTGGGGGCGAAAAGAGGAGAAAAACGCCCCTAGAAGCAAGAAAAAGCGGTTCCGATGGCACTTTTCACCCCTTCAGAAGGCAAAAATAAGAGGGGGTAAAAGGTAGGATGAAAGGGGTAAAACAAGGAATTTCTTGATATATTTTTGTCAAGATTCTCATAAAAAGAGCAAAAACTGGAATAGAGCGAAGAGGAATATGTACTGTTTTAGCTGTACAAAGCATGGTATTCTGCAGAAGTACTGCACGAAACTATCCCATTGATTATCATCATCTTACAAACAAACATAATTCTTTTCCGAATAACTTTCAGAAGCCTGATACGGTCATTTTCGGTCACGGTCATTTTCGGTCATTTTCGTTTTCGGGGGCGCAAATCTCCCCTATAAGTATTATATAAATATATATTTATATATACTATAGACCCAAATGACCGAATCATTTTTGAAAATGACCGAAAATGACCGTGACCGAAAATGACCGCTTTTTCAAATATCAAAAAACGATTCCAAAGGCGGCTTTTGCAATCAGATGCAAAAAACCTAAGTACTTATATCACTACATATCAGTCACTTACGGCATATTTTCCAACATTCTACGGGAAAAAGCTTGCTTTCTGCTCCAGATTTTTGTATCTTTGCACCGGCAATCGAAAGAACAGTCTTCTTGTGCCAAAAGTCGGTCATCTATGAAGACCGAGGCTGGTCTTAATAGATGGCAGACGCCGGTCATCTATGAAGACCACAAAATGGGCAGAGAACGACTTTCCGGGTAGTTGTAATTTTAATGAACTCTTAAACGCAGACAGAGCATGATCAAACAAAACTATACTTCTCTGAGGGTGTCGGTATTTTAACATAAAAATAACATGCACTTAACCCAACAAGCCAGGATTTTATTATACCTTTGTCCCCAGATTTGCAGCACTCGGCAATCTGAAAGTAAGCTTTCATTGTGCTCGTTGGCAGCATCTCTACAAACGATAAGATTTCAGAAACAAACAAAACAACTACAGCTTTATGGGAAAAGAAAAACTTTCAGCAATCCTGTCAAAGGGAAGAAACGGAACCAAGGGATGGTTTCAGTATCGTGCATGGCCTGGCACCAGAAGTGCCATCTACGTCTATCTGATGTCCATGCTTGCAGCCTTTCCGGTTGGCATTGCAGCAGCTTTGAGCTGCGAATTTATCGAATTCCTGACGAAGACAACCATCAATAGTTCTGCATGGGCCATGGCAATTTATATGCTGGCTGCAGAGCTATATATGATTCATAAATGCCGGAAGAAATTCCACCTGCGTGTTCGCCTGGAAAAGATTCAGCAGAAGCCTAAGGCAATCATCTTCTTGCTGGTTTTCTTGGTGGGACTGTTCCAGGCCATTCCTATGAGTGTTTTAGAAAGTTTCATGGATTTGCCTGATTACATGGAGCAGGAAATTGTTAACCTGGCACATAATCCGATTGGAATCCTGGTGCTCTGCATCATTGCTCCTATAGCCGAGGAATACCTCATCCGCGGATTGATGATGCGAAAGATGCTGAGATGGAACATCAGCCCCTGGTATGCTATCATCGGCTCAAGCATCATGTTCGGCCTCATCCATCTCAACCCGGCACAGATTCCAGGAGCCATCATTCTGGGAATCGTCATGGCGTGGATGTGTTACCGAACCAGGAGTTTGATTCCGGGCATCATCATCCACATCACCAACAATACGCTCTGCCTGATTCCTGAAGAATGCTACGATACTTACATCGCCAGCACTCCGATGATAGAAGGAGGCCTCAGCCTTGTAAGCATCGCAATCGTCATTCTGTCGATTTGGCTCTTCAACAAGAAGACTGCTGCTGCATCGTAAAGAGACTTCATAAAAGGAAGTCTTCATAAGAAAGGCTTCCTTATCAAATTCCTCACCATAAGGGGAGAGTTATTCCTCCCCCTCTACCTTGCAGCTGTCGAATCCCATCTCCTTGGCTTTGTCAGGACCGAAGGTAAAGTAGATGGCTTCGCCCTCATCACAAACCTCGCCTTTGGAATTCTCCAGAGTCAGGTGGATGGTGACGATGTTGCGGCGCTGACTGGCGATGTGACCACGCACCGTAATCTGCGAATCGGTGGTCATCACAGGCTTCTTGTACTTCACGTTGAGCTGCATCGTCACACCCGTGGTCTGCAGTTTGCGGTTGATGACCCAGCCTGCCACTTCATCCATCAGCATACTGATGATTCCGCCATGCAGGGTATTGATCCAGCCCTGGTAATTCTCGCCGGGATTCCAGATGGTAAGCACATCCTCACCCTCTTCCCAAAACTCAAGATGCAATCCTACAGGATTGTTGGGGGCACAGCAAACGCAGTTGTAACCCTCCTTGTTCAAATATGGATTTAATATCTTCTTCATTTTTCTAATTGATGAAACTGATTTTTAACTAATTTCTTACTGATTAAACTATATAAACTGTTTAAAAGACCACGCAAAGGTACGAATAATATCTGATAAGGCAAAGATTTTTAAATATATTACGGTTAATTTTCCATAATAAATACCTATAAATAGGGATAATAAAGAAAGTTCTTTTATTTAGAAGAAATAAAAATACTAATAAGTATTGCAGGATATAAAAATATTCTGTACCTTTGCAGCATGAAGATTATACAAAAACATGAAGAAATGAAGAGAATTATTTTTATTATTTTAGGATGCATCAATATTTGCCTTGCTTATGCACAGAGCTTTAACGGACAATATATTTCTGAATGGCAATGGGACATGAACAAAAATACGAATCTGATCAATCAGCTGAGATTGGAACTGAGTGTTCCGATAGGAAAAGGAAAGGATTCGTTCGAGGCGGCAACGCTGCATGTGGCAAAGACCAACGATGGCATTATTGATGACTGGCAGGGATTTTCGAACATAGATGCAGACAATAACTTCGCCATACTTGCCGTGCTGGGCTACATGCACGAGTGGAATTCGGGCCATCTGTTTGTGGTGTGAGAAACGTGAACGAAGATTTCTTTACCTCTGATGTTACGGCACTTTTCCAGAACAGTTCAGAGGGAATCTTCCCTACTGTTGCATCCAGCTATCCGATAGCCAACTATCCGTATTCGGGGCTGACCCTTTACTTTGATGTAACCAAGGGTGGATGGACTTTCAGAAACAGTCTGTATAACGGTGCAGGATATAATGGCAGGAAAGCCCACGACAATCCTTTCCTGGTTCGCCCGAAGAAGGATGGAATCTTCAACATGTCGCAGTTGGAGTATGAACATAAAGGTGGAAAATATTTTGCGGGTGCTGCCGTCCATACCCGTCAATATCCGATTAACGAAGATGGCGAAATGGTTTCTGCCGATGAATCCAAAGGCAAGGTCACCTGTGCCTGGTGGATTTACGGAGAGCAGAGTGTATGGAAGGCTGGCGACAAAAACATTTCGTGCATGGTGCAGTATTCCGAGAATACCCATCATCAGAATGCCTGCTACCGATACGCAGAACTGGGCGGCGCCTATCAAGACGAAAAGAACGAATGCGGATTGTCGGGCCAGTACGCCCGCTTCCAGCAGGGTTCGGAATATTCGTTGGAAGTAACATGGAAAAGACAGCTAACGGAATCCATCTCCCTTCAGCCATCGTTCCAGTACATCAAAAACGACAATGGAGATTTCACGGCTCTTAGTGCCCGACTCAATGTCTGTTTCTAAAGTAAAGAGATAATTTGCAAAAAGTGTATATTATTTTAGCTTTTAGAAGTAAAATGATGTACACTTTTTATATGATAAAACAGCAGCTACCTACTATTCGGAATGAAACTATAACATCTGAGATAATTCCCATGCCCTCACATGCGTAATGCCTTTGCGAGAAGGCAACTGAAGATCGTCAAGCGATACTACTACTTTTTCATAGTTATCTGCAATACATTCCAACGGAGCATATTCACGCTCTATTGTCTGCTCATCTACAAGCATATAAGTGGCTTGCACATAGATGATACGATCATTCTTGATGGCAACGAAATCAACCTCTTTATCCTTAATACTCCCCACATATACATCATATCCATGCCGTAACAGATCTAGATAAACGAGATTCTCCAACAAATACCCCGCTCCATATCCGAATCCGGCATAGAGATAATTCTTGAACGACAAATCGTTCATATAGAATTTACAACTGCCAGAAAGAATCTCCTTCCCTTTGATATTATAGCGCAAAGCACGATGTGCAAGATAAACTTCTTCTATATATCCCAAATATAGAGATACAGTATCATACGAAGTCTTGCGTCCTTTGCTTTTTATGAAGTTGGTAATATTGGTAACAGAAAGAAGATTAGAAGAATTATTAACCAGATAGGCAAACAAATCTTCGAGCAGTCTTACATCGCGAATCGTATATCTGCGTATGATGTCTTTCAGTAATACCGTATCCTTCAATCCCGAAATATAGTTACGCTTTACATCGGAAGACTGGAAATGCACAAGTTCAGGATAACCACCATCCGCCATGTACTGCAAATAACTCACTCTGCCGGCAGGAAGCTGATGAATACTCGCATATTCCTCGTAAGACAATGGGAATATGTGAAATTCCACATATCTACCAGATAGAAGAGTAGATAATTCTCCAGAGAACATCTTAGAATTAGAACCTGTGATAAATATCTCGTAATCTTCAGTATAATCTTGAGACAGCGAGTTGACTACACGTTCCCAACCATCAATATCCTGCACTTCATCTATAAAGATATAAATTCGTCCTTCAGGTTTCAATTCCTCCCGGTACAAACGGATAAAATTATCCAAATCTTTATAGTTCTCTATAAAATCAAACGCTGTTAGTTCACGGTTGATAAAGACAATATTATTGCTACTGACACCCTGCTGCACAAGATGTATGGCTGTTTGACGCAATATATAACTTTTTCCCACACGTCGCTGTCCCGTAAGTACCTTCACCACCTTGCTGCCAAGATACGAAGCGACACTTTCGGTATAAAGCGGACGGGGAAAACCGCAATCGATGGTGTTACCAAACCAAAGATTATACTTCTTTACTGATTCTATATTTTCGTTCATACTCGATTTTTTGTGCAAAGATAGCATTTTTTTCGTGCAAAGACGAAAATATCTCTGTTTTTAACAAGTTTTTCGTCCATAGACGAAAAAAAACAAAGACCCAAAGACTGCTTCACTCTTATTTTCTTAGAAATCCATTTCGGCAAAACCAGAGTGCCCTGTTGCCCTGACAATGGAAGGCTACGAGAATGGCTACAACGATGGCGAATCTCGACAACCACGCCAGGGAAGTATAACCCATCAGCTGCAGCCAGAACCTGGCACCCGTTTTTCCAAAAAGCCGCAGAGAGGACGGAAGAGACAATGGGTAATCAATAGGAGAATACGATTAGAGCCTTATTCATTTCATTTCTTTTCTATTCTTTCTTATAATAAAGGATGTTACCATCGCATTACAAACAGATGAAAGAAGAGTGAAAGCATTCATTTTATTCAAGGTGTGTCATAAGTGCATAAAGGCAATTTATGTAAAAACGAAAAAGAGGGTGCGTCATGGACTTATGACGCACCCTCTTTTTCGTTTTTGCTTTTTTATTCAAATTCGGTATTGAAACCGGAACCTGGAATGGTTGGCGAATCGATAAAGAATGATGCAGCAGAGTGGGTAGAGAGGAATGGACCTTTATAGGTGGTCATCTTTCCTTTCACCATGTGGACGGTTTCGAACGATAGATTTTTTGCCACTTTATCTTCAGTATCAATAGACTGGGTAGTCAGCGTGATATCCGTAACATCATCCTCACCCAGGAAGAAATAGATGCTGAAAGTGAATCTTTTTGCCTTTAACCGATCGCCCGAGACATCGTATGTCCTGGTCAGGGTTGCCTGCTTGAGGCAATGACCCGTAGATGGATTGAAGACATTACCGCAGTTGCCGGTAATCGTATATTTGAACGACTTGATGTAGTCCGGGCGAGGTTCCTGACGGCTGTCGAGCAGCAATTCGGTTACTCCACGTTTCAGAATGCAGTCGTAGTTTTGGCTTTCTTCTCTATCTTTTACGACAATATCCTGATAGGTATAAAACATATCTGTGACCACATTTTTCGGGAAGACGACCTCAGTCTTTGATTTGATGCTGACCTTGTTGTCTTTTGAAGGGGTATCAGTGGAAGCAGCGATAGCCACCATCTTGTAATTACCTCTAGGCACATACAGTTTCACCTGTCCGAAGTTCTTGTCGGTAGAGAATTGGGTTACCATATACATCGTATCTTTATTTTCCGGAAACAATGCTACTTCCAACTCAGTAATCTGCTTGCACTCACTCAGGTTCTTCTTCCCATCGGTGTCTGCACGGGTAATCCAAGGGGATGCTGCCTGCGCTACGTCATCAGTACCTGCTCTGGATTCAATTTCTGAGATAGATTTCTCAAAGAAGTTGAAGCTAACTTCCAGTTTGTCACTTCGTGATGAAGAATCCATCACACCATCTTCTTTACTACAACTTACTACTAGTAAGGCTGCAATAATAAGCCATAGGCTTTTAGTTAAACATTTCTTCATGGGTTTTAATTTTTGAAGAAATACGCCAGAAATATTCTGGTATTGTCTGCTATTACCATCTAGTTGATACAGCTAGCTGTTTTTCTGTAGTAGTATTGAAGCAAAATTACTAAAATTTTGAATACGTTGTACTCCTCAGCCCCTATTTTTCAACTATCTTAACGAAGTTTTCACCTGATTAAGCAAATAGGGGCTTTTATGGGCACTTATAGACTATTCCTGCTCCACCTTCACTCCCGTAATCCGGCTCTTGAATTCGCCAGCCTTCTGGAGTGGGAACACCAGCGTGCGCTGATAGTGCATCTTTGCCGAAGGATTATACACGATAGGCTGAGTGGCTGTAGCATCGCTCTTCTGGAAAGTAGCCAGGTCTTTCTGCTGCATCGCATAAAGGGTGAGCGGACCAAGCTCCTCGCGCAACTTGCCATCTACATAAAGACAGGTCTTCCTGTTGTCGCCCGTAATCGCCAGAGTAACCTTCTTGCCCTTCTCTACCCTGTAGTTGAACTTGTTGAGATAACCCTCGTGGGCAAAACCAAGCTGGCCGCTTTCCGGGTCGGCAAGATAGAAAGTGGCATTTTCGGATGAGAACAACGCCGTGCCCTTCAGCTCATCAGCTCCCTCGATGGTGAACTCCACCCGATAGCCATAGCCCACTTCTTTCTCGCCCGTGGTCTGACCAGGGTTCAATGTCTCTATCCTGAGCTGCTTGCCCTTCTGCCAGCGTGCTGCCTCGTTAACCGCAGGAGCCTCGCTGAGCGCAAGGCGAAGACGATTGAAATCTTCAAAAGAGAAAGAGGTGGCTGCACCCGTCCAGCACTTTGCCGACAGCGTCTGCAGGGCAGGGAACAGGCGGTCGTGAATATCCTTCACCGTAATGCCGTTGCCCACATGGTCGTTCCATACGGCAAACATACCGCCGAGAATCGCCGGGTCGTTCTCCTCGAACTTCTCGTTGCCAATCTGCGCCGGAGTCCATGAATCGTAGAGATACTGACAATTCAGGTAATCATAATAATAACCTGCTGCCGGAACGATGTAAACCAATCCGTCAGGAATGCTCACCAGTTTGTAGCCCTGGCGCTTCATCTCCTTCGGGTCAGCATAACCATTGTACCAGCAATGCATCATCACGTTCTCCGACTTCACCTTGGTGTCGCCCTTGGCATGAGTAAGTGCGCCCCAAACGGCAGCCTGCTTGCCAAACGACTCTACATATTTAATATAATGGTCGGTGAAGTAGCGGAATTTCTCCACCACATCCTTCTTGGCATTGGAATACTCATCGGTACCGATGTGCACCACCTTGCCTCGGAACACAGGATTCTTGCCCTCCAGATACTCCTTGAAGAGACCATCCACAAACTTGTAGGTCTCGGGATTGAAGAGGTCGAGATGATCCATGCCATATTCCTTGGAACCGATTTCCGGCTTATAATGGGTGAAGGCGAGCGAATGGGCAGGCACATCTATCTCGGGGATGATGTTGACGCCATACTGCTCTGCCAGTTTCTGGAGTTCGATGAACTCAGCCTTGGAATAGCTGCCATCCTTAGCCGTGAGTCCCGGATAGGTGTCGCATTCCAGACGGAAGGCAGCCTGAGGCTTCGCCCAGTCATTACCGAAGAACTGCAGGAATCCATTATCGTTGAGATGAAGCTGCAGGGTGTTCATCTTGTAATAAGACATCATCTTGACCAGCGATCGCAGATAAGACATGGGGATGAACTTTCGTCCGCAATCCATCATGAAGCCGCGCAGCCCATAGGCAGGCGTATCCTGGGTTGAACCCTTAGGCAATACGAAACCAGCCGAGCGCTGCTGCTCTGAAAGCTGCAGCACGGTACGGGTTCCCCATACCAGTCCTTCTACCGAAGAAGCCGTGATGGTAGTTACGTCGCCGATGGTGAGGCGATAGCCCTCCTTGCCGAGCTGCCGAGCTGATTTTTTATCAGATTGGAGCACCAGCACAATGTCGCCGGCAGATGGTTTCCCCGTCTTAGGTGTGAGCGATTTTCCCACCAGGTCATGGTAATCGGCAGCAAAGAGTTTTGCCACATTCTGGGCATTCTTTCCGCCCTTCACCACGTATTTTCCCGATGGGGTAAACATTCCCTCTGCCCCGCTCCATTGCTTGAGTTCAGGGATTACAAAAGGTTTTTCGTTGACCGTTGCCCAGCCACACGAAAGCACCAAAGTACAGCAAGCCGTCAGCAAGAGACGCTTGAAATCATTTAGGTTTTTCTTCATATTTTCCGTTTTAATCATAAAGATAAAAAATGCGCTCCATCATGTGCCACTTCTCATCACTCGTAGCACCCTTTCCACATTTCTGGAACTTGCCTACCACTTCCTCCCAATCTGCCTGTCTAGGGAGGGTGGCGAGTTCTGTCATTTTCTTGTCCCAATCAAAATCTTCGGGAGCATCCACAATCATCACCAGGCGGTTGCCGAAGATGTAAATCTCCATCTCCAGGATACCTACCTGACGAATTCCGTCTCGGATTTCCTTCCACTGCACTCCCTCTGAATGCAGGCGGCGATACTCGCGGATAGCCTCTTCATCAGATTCCAACTCCAGCCACTGCACGTAGCGCTTGGTAGCTACAGGATACTTCTTCTGTTCATAACCTTTCATCATAATCATTAGGGGTTTAAAGATTCAACAATATGCTATTCTGTTTATAATTTGCAAAAATATGAAAAAAAATTGAGGTAAACAAGATAAGTTACCGATATTTTGTTTATTTTTGCATTATCATTGCAGAAATGCAGGTTATGATTTACAAAACTATTCTATAGGATTAAAAGAAACTAAAGATTTACGATATGAAGAAACTACTTTTATCCATCGCCTTTCTGCTCCCTGCTATGGGAATGATGGCGCAGACTCAGGTAAAGACTGCAGAAGGTATCCTCGAAGGAAAAGACCTCTCAGGCATCACGGTTTTCAAAGGCGTTCCGTTTGCAGCCCCTCCTGTGGGTAATCTCCGCTGGAAGGCTCCTCAGCCAGCCCAGAAATGGCAGGGCGTCCGCGAGGCAAAGGAGTTCGGACCGAACCCGATGCAGGAACCTATCTTCGGTGATATGAACTTCGGCACAAAGGCAAACAGCGAGGATTGCCTATACCTTAATATATGGACTCCTGCAAAGACCATGAAGGAGCATCTGCCGGTTTTGATTTATTTCAACGGCGGAGGACTGATGGCTGGTAGCGGAAGCGAACCCAGATATGCGGGCGATGCTATGGCGCGCAAGGGCATCATCTCCATCACAGCCAACTATCGTGAGGGTATCTTCGGATTCTTCGCTCATCCACAGCTCTCCAAGGAAACATCCTACAAGGGTTCCGGCAACTATGGATTCATGGATCAGGTGGCTGCCATCCAATGGGTGAAGGATAACATCGAGGCTTTCGGCGGCGACCCTAACCGCATCACCATCGTGGGCGAATCGGCCGGTTCCATGTCAGTAAGCGCCCTGATGGCTTCCCCTCTCTGCCAGGGACTCTTTGCCCAGGCTATGGGTTCCAGCGGTTCGGTGATGGGATTCAAGAAGATGGCTACCCAGAAGGAAGCTGAGGAAAAAGGCGTGCTGCTTGCCCAGAAAATCGCAGAGAAGATGGGTAAGGAAACGGGCAAGAAGGTGAAAAAGAACATAGGAATGAAGAATCTCAACGAGCTTCGTGCCCTTCCTGCCGAGAAACTGATGAAACTGGCGGGAGTAAGGGCGATTCCTGTCTATAATATCGACGGTTATTTTATGAAAGAGCAGCCTGTGGAAGTCTTCGCCAAGGGCGAACAGACCAAGGTGCCTCTGCTCATTGGCGGTAACAATCAGGAGATGACTCCATGGTCGGTTTTGATGGGTAAGCAGCCTACTGTAGAGAATCTGAAGACTGGCGCCAAGGCCACCTTCGGGTCAGAGAACATCGATGAACTCTTCCGTCTCTACGGCATCAACAGCGACAAGGATGTGTTGGAGCAGCCGGGTGTGAATCTGGCTTCGGATATCTTCCTGGATTATTCTACCTGGAAATGGGGCAACATGCATAAGTTGACCGGCGGACAGCCCGTTTACCGCTACCGCTATTGCCATCCTCGTCCTGCAATGGCCATCAAGGGAAAGGTAGCAGCTTTGGCTGGCGGCGTGGTAGATGCTAAGGAAGATGCAGCTCCTGCTCCACGAGATAAGGGAGCCGTTCATTCTGCCGATATAGAATATGCTATGGGTACCTTGCCAACCAACCGCATGTTCGACTGGCAGCCGGAAGATTATACGATCAGCGACATCTTCAGCCAGTATTATGTAAACTTCGTGAAGACCGGAAATCCAAACGGTCTGGGGCTGCCGGAGTGGCCAACCACCAATGGCAAGGCCGTAGCCCCTGTGCTTCAGATAGACGTGAAGACAGAAGTAAAGACTGATGCCCAGATGGAGAAACGCTATGATTTCATCGACAGAATATTCTGGGAGAAGAAATAGTTCTATCTCATGAAAGAAAAAGAAGTCTCATTATAGAATCAATCAGAAAAAGAGATAAACTATGTTTCAGAAATTCATTATCAATAGAGAAGGCGTACTGAAGTTCGGCCACGTCTATCTGCATCGTGACATGCTGGCTCCGGGCGAGCAATGCACCTACGGCGGAGGTTTATGGAAGATAGATGAAGGCAGGGGAGCCATCGTGCTCTATGGCAGAAGTTTCGACTTCGGTCCTCCTGATTTCGACTTTGTGAAACAGATAGACTGGACGGGCTTGGGGGGAACTCCCCGCCCGCTGCTCTTTCTGCCCCATTGGCCTAACGAAGAGGAGATAGTGCCCATCATCATCAATTAAGAAAAGAGGAAGTTTTTCCAATCATCATCAATTAAGAAACTATTATAATTTTCCATAAATTATAAGTCATAAGTTTGCAAGAAAGAGAATAAAAGTGTACTTTTGCCGAAAGAATTCGCTTTAAAAAGAATTCACTAAAAAAAGTATTCACTTAAAAAGCAGTAGAGATATGAAAAAGAAATTAGTTTTGACAGCAACCGTTATCGCTGCATTATCAGTAGCTTCTTGCAACAGCAAGAAAGCAGGACAGAATGGAAACGATGAAAATGCCAGTTATACAGAAGATTCTGCCTTGGTAGAAAAAGACGGAAGCGTAAAATTGCCAGCCGTAGAAGGAACTTACGAGGGAACTCTTCCTGCCGCCGACTGCCCAGGCATCAAGACGGTGTTGACGCTCAAGGCAGACAGCACCTATCAGTTTACTTCTGATTATATCGACCGCAAGGATGGTCACGATGAGTTCAGCGGCATCTACAAGATGCTTGCCAACGGCGTGGTAATGATTACCCGTCCATCTTCTGGCGAGAACTCTTTCTACAAGGTGAAGGATGAGCATAGCCTCATCATGACCGATTCACTGGGCAATGAGCCAGAAGGCGAGATAGCCAAGCACTATGTGTTGACTAAGAAGAAGTAAATTCCTTATTACACCCCCTCGCCCTTTTCATCTCATTCCCTCATATAAAGAGCGCGGCAATGCGTGGCATTAAGTGGCAACAGAAATATACCGCTTATTGCCACGCATTATTCACTTATAACCATGGAGTAAAACTTATGGGTGATAGATGGACTATATAATTATTAATAGAAAATATCTATAATAAAATAGCCAATAACTTTTGTTTATCTATCATAAAAACCGTAACTTTGCACCAGATTTTTAAATAAAACAAAAATAATGATGGAAACAAGAAAAGAAATAGCAGCAGAAAAGAAGCGTTGTGGGTCTCATAATTGTACCCAGGCAGTGGTTTGTACCTATTATGATTATACTGGTATAGACGAAGAGACCCTTAGAAATGTGGGCAATGCCTTTGCGGCAGGAATGGGTAATATGGAAGGAACCTGCGGTGCCCTAGTAGGAGCAGGAATGGTATTGGGCCTTGCTACAAAGGATAAGGCTAAGTCTGTCAAGGCGATGCGACAGATCATGACCCAATTCCAGCAGCGCAACGGGGCTACCCAATGCAAGCTTCTCAAAGGGGTGGGCACTGGTAAGATACTAAGAGAATGCCCACTCTGCGTAGCCGATGCGGCAGAATTCCTGGAAGGCCAATTGGAAAAACTAACCGATCAATAAAAGCAGATGGCAAAATACAAGGCGCAAAGCGAGCAAGACCGCTGCGTGGCATGTGGTGTTTGCGTAAAGGTATGTCCCAAAGATGCCGTAAGCATCTTCCGGGGATGTTATGCTGTAGTAAATGAGGATTTGTGCATAGGCTGCGGCATCTGTGAAAAGAACTGTCCGGCAGGAGTCATGCACAAGATATTGAGATAACAGATTAAAAGCATTTTTATGGCAAGACAAAAAAGCAAGAAATGGAGTGATTATCTGTGGCTGGTATCCGCCACCTATTTCACCCTTGGGTTCTTCAATATCGTGTTTGCGTGGCTGGGAGTCATCTGTTTTATGATTCCGCTGCTCATGGCTGTTTTCGGAGGCGGCAAGGGATATTGCAACAACTATTGTGGGCGAGGTCAGCTTTTCCTGCAAATAGGCAACACCCTGAGATGGTCGCGCAAGAAGGTGGCACCAAGATGGCTCTCATCTAAATGGTTTCGTCATGGATTCCTGCTGTTCTTCATGTTCTTCTTCATCCAAATGATTATTCTCACAGTGATGGTGGCAAAGGGCGCGGAGAATCTCCATCAGACCATTCACCTGCTCTGGACCTTTGATGTTCCCTGGCACTGGGCATATCCAGTAGAGATTGAGCCCTGGAAGGCACAGTTTGCCTTCGGTCTCTATGGCATCATGCTCACCTCGCTGATAATGGGTGTGCTACTCACCATCTTCTATCGTCCTAGAACCTGGTGTGTTTTCTGTCCGATGGGCAACATGACTCAACTCATCTGCAAGCTCAAGGCAAGATAAGCCCTGTACCTGGCTGATGATATAAAGAATAACGATATGAATTTACAGCAACTGAAATATATTGTGGCACTCAACCGCTTTCGCAATTTTGCGAGAGCGGCAGAGGCTTGTCAGATTTCGCAGCCTACACTCAGTGCCATGCTTGTGAAACTGGAGGAAGAACTGGACACCCGTATCTTCGAACGAAGCAACAAGACTGTATCTCCCACAGCATCAGGCAAGAAGATTATCCGTCAGGCTGAAACGGCATTGCAGGAAATAGACCGCATCTCAGAAATAGTGATGGAAGAAAAGGGAGAGATAGGTGGAAAGTTGTCGCTCGCCGTGGGACCTACCATTGCACCTTATATCCTGCCCAAGTTCATCAAATACTATCGGGAAAACTATCCATCGGTAGATTTCAACATCCTTGAACTGAAGGCTGATTTCATGCTCGATTCCCTACTTCGTGGTGAGACAGATGCCGGCATAGCCATTTCCGACAATAGCCGTAAAGGCATATTGGAGATTCCGCTCTACACAGAAAAGTTCTATGTGTATCTTGCCGAGAGCTGCTGGCGCAAGCTCCCAGTTTTCAAGCCTGAGAATCTGGAGTATGAAAACATGTGGATAATGAAGGAGGCACAGTGTCTGCGCGATAGTGCCTTTTCATTCTGTAAGGCCCGCAGCAAGGGTCATCATATCTATGAGGCGGGCAGCATCGAGACCCTGATAAGGATAGTGGATGAGAATGGCGGCTTCACCATCATCCCAGAGATGCACCTGCCTTTTCTGAGTGAGGAGCAGCGCAGAAATGTGAGAAAGATAGAGGGAGATTACCTGTCGCAGAGGCGCATATCAATCTACATCAGAGAGGATTATATCCGTGAGCGTATGCTGAATACCCTTGTCGATACCCTCAAAATGTTTATTCCGGAAGAGATGATGGGAGAAGGTATCAGGAAATACGGCATCAAGCTGTAGGACTTGACTTCAAAAAGCCCTGATGCCTTTTGCACCAGGGCTTTAACTGCGCCACAAGGCGATAAGGAAATAAAGGGTTGCAATCCTTCTTTCCGAAGATTACAACCTTTTTTCTTTTATCCTTATCTAATGATTATCATCTATAGTCAATATCATAACGTGGCATTAACGAGAAAAGAAACAAGAAACATAATTCCTAATCTCTCAAGCACCCTATCGGCACAACATATACACCGTCCTGCGGACGCTGGTAGGCATATTTACCGACACCGGTCAGCACCATTTTAAAAGATGGAGCCTTCATCTTATCGGTATCGATTTTACTTTCCAATGTCACCAGGTTTCCTGCGCCCTCCTCTATGAGCTTGTCGCCACCCAGCTTCACCTCTATCAATCCATACTTACCATTACGAAGATGAACCACAGCATCACACTCCAGACCTTTTCTGTCACGAAAATGATAAACGGAGCCGCCTAATGCATCGGCATAGACTCTCAAATCACGCACACACAAGGTTTCAAAGAATAAGCCAAACTTACTCAAATCATTGATCAAATCATCCGGTCCCATTCCCAATGCAGCCGTTGCAATCGAAGGGTCGGTAAAATATCTGGTATCAGAAGTACGTATTGCCGACTTGCTTCTCATATTCGGGTTCCAGGCAGTAGAATCCTCTATCACAAATATCTTCTTCAAAGCCTTGATATAGGAATAGATGGTATTCTCGCTAACCTCAGTACTCTCATTGTTGGCTATATCTGCCAAAATGGTACCTGCTGTAGCCTGACTTCCCTGATTTCTCGCATACGAACGCATAATCCTCCGTGCCAATTCACTATCACGATTGACTCCATCTACACGGGATACATCGAATCTGGTTACTGCCTCAAAATACTCAAAGGCCTGCTGTAAAGCTGCCTGTTTGCTTTTCTTATCCAAGGCTTTCGGCCAGCCACCCCGACAAGTCAAATATGCCAGATGCTCCAAGTCGATTGGGTTGATTCCTTCTACGAAGTAATCCGTCCTGTCAGCTGCAAACAATTTGGCAAGGCTCACCTCTCCTGTAGAATCCCCTGATTCCCACAAACTCATTGTTCGGAGTTTGAGCCAGGCAAAACGCCCCGTTCCCGTATGAAAGATTTCGTCATAACTAGGTGGCACAGCAGACCCGGTCAGTATGAACTGCCCATCATCATCACGCTTATCCACTTCATTTCTCACGGCATCCCAGAACTTTGGTGCTATTTGCCATTCATCTATCAATCGTGGCGTTTCACCCCGAAGCAACAGTTTGATATTGGTATTGGCCATAGCTATTTTTCTACCAATATTTTATCTGCAATTCTTGCTTTATATTCTTTCATAAAATCTCATTTTTAATTTCTGATGCAAAAATAATATATTTTATTGAATATCAAGCAAATAAAACAGTTAAACTTTGTTGCTTTTCTATTTCATTGTGGCAGTTGACCCAATTTCGTTGTGACAGTTGGCGGAATTATTTCTTCTGATACACCCTTACATAATCGATGAAATACTTCATCGGAAGAGCGGAATCATCGATTTCGCCACCATTATCACCGCCCAGGGCCAGATTGAGCAGGAGATATTGCGGCTTCCTGAAAGGCTGCTCGCCATTGCCCAGCTTGCCATTCACCGCCTCATCCTGGCGAATCTCATTGAGAAGTTCATCGTCCAGATAAAGACGGATGCTCTGCTCATCCCAATCCATTCGCCAAACGTGGAACTTATCAGCCCATTGCTTATCACGATCTGTGAAATGGGTGAAAGGGATAGCCCTACTGTTCCATTTTGCCGTCCAAGGCTTGTCGGTTCCCCAGCAGGCATTGGCAAGGATATGAGGCACACCCTGCTTGCGATAATACTCCATCATGTCGATTTCTCCATTCGATGGCCAGTCCATGCCACGTCCCAGAAGCCAGATGGCAGGCCAGGCTCCACCAGCCGTAGGAATCTTTGCCCTTACCTCTACCCTGCCATAGAGAAACTCCTTCTTCTCTGCCGTATTCACCGAGGCTGAGGTATATTGTATCTTTTCGATATTCTCAGGCCATCGGCTGCTGTTCCTCCTAAAACCAGGATTCCTGCGAGGCTTCTTCTCTTTGCGGGCCTCAATGACGAGATTGCCATCCTTGCAATAGGCATTGGCTTTCTGGTACCATTGCGCCTCATGGTTGCGCTTGAATCCCTCCTCGTAGTTCCACACCTTGGAATCAAGAAGTCCATCGGTATTGAACTCATCACTCCATACCAATTTCCAGTCGTTCTGAGCCATCAGGGCAGATGGAGCTAAAGCCATTGCCACTACTCCGAACGCCATTCCCATTTTCTGCTTTACATTCATATTGATTGATTGTTTTGTTATTAATTTCCAATGATTGTCAGTTTCACGTATAATCATAGAATCAATAATACTGATGATTACTGAATTAATGATGCTTATGATTACCTAAGATTATGCAAAAATACAAAATTACGATAAGAAAGAAGAGTACTTTTCGAGAAATCAGGAGTATTTTTCGAGAAATCAAAAGTTATATTCTACATTCCAACATATTACAAACCCATTACATTCTCATCTTTCACGTTAAATTCAATTAAGTTTTACCTCATAACTTTCGCTATTTCAGATATTTTTCCTAATTTTGCGTCCACGTTTCCAACGGATGAAATGAATATTAAGATTAGATTATAAAATTAGGTATTATAAAAAAATAGACAAGAAAAAAAGAAAAATGGAACATGTTTTTACTGAATCGATGTTTTTGGTGGGCTTCGTGATATTCATCGCCGCCATACTCGTATTAGACATGCTGGTCATCGACCGAAAGGCGCATGTGGTTTCCATCAAGGAAGCTGGCTCCTGGACGGCAGTATGGATTATTCTCGCACTCGCCTTTGCCGTGTTCATCTACTTTCATGGAGACATGGTGCACGGCATAGAGAACTTCGACGACCTGAAACTGATAGCCTCGCGCTATGCTTCTCATCTCAAACTGGATCCGAACGACTACGAGGCAAGCTTGCAGCAATATCGCCACTACATGACCATCTCTTACATCTCGGGTTATCTGATAGAGAAAACGCTCTCGGTAGATAATCTCTTCGTGATGATGATGATCTTCAGTTCGTTTGGAGTAGATAAGAAAGACTATCAGCATGTGCTGAACTGGGGAATCCTGGGAGCCATCGTGCTGCGCTTCGTCTTCATCTTTGCGGGTGCAGCCCTTATCAGCAGATTCGCCTGGATATTGCTCGTATTTGGAGGATTCCTGGTTTACAGCGGCGCCAAGATGTTCTTGAACAGAAACAAGAAGGAAGAAATCAATGCTCTGGAGCATCCGGTGGTGAAATTCATGCAGCGACGCCTGCATCTGGGTCCTCTGGTAATGACAGTGGTGTTCATCGAGTTCTGTGATCTGATTTTCGCTTTCGACAGTATTCCTGCCGTATTCTCGGTTTCGCTCGACCCATTCGTGGTGTTCTTCTCCAACATCTTTGCCATTCTGGGCTTGCGTGCCCTCTTCTTCCTCCTGGCAGCGATAGCCGATAAGTTCCGCTATCTGAAGGTGGGTGTGAGCGTGCTACTGGTGTTCATCGGTGTAAAGATGCTCATCCACGATTTCTTCGAGATTGATGCAGTAAGTTCGCTGGTATTCATCATCCTCGTATTGCTCGTCAGCATCGGAGCTTCGGTGGTGATTCCACAGAAACAAGAAGCTTTGGAAAATACGAAATAAAAAGTTCTGCTTGCCATCATAAAGCGGCAAGCAGAACTTTTTTTCATTTTGCGAATCACTCTCCTTAATAGCTACCTAATACCTACTTAATAGCTATCTAACACCTCCTTAACACCTAGGTAATACCAACCTAATACCTCCTCAACGGTCTATACTTAATGGTGTAAATTTGGTTGAAATAATCCTTCCATTCATTCGGATTCTTGTCATCATCCCGAACAATCCGGATGCCATAAAACCTGGTGCCCGTTTCCTTATATTCCTTGAACCTAGTCAACATCTGCTGCGGCGGATTTGGAATCAGGAAATCCGTAATCCAAAGCACATCGGCATTCACATAATGCAGACCATCGTTATCCAGCAAATCAAACATCTGGTTCATCATCTTCTTTGCCGAAGTTCCACCGCCTATAAAAGGCAAATGAGTTGTAGTAGGTTGGCGCCGAGTTTCGGGAATTCCAGAAGATTCGTGAGCTTCCACAACCGTGATTCCTATCCTCTTCAACCGCTCCGCCTTCCGCTTCGCCATCAAATCAATGGCACGGGTACTCACGGAGAAATCTATCAGAAAGCAATCCCGCTCCAAATCCTCTGCCGTTTCTTCCAACAGAGAAATCAGCGTAGAAGAAATTCTTTCAGGAGTTCCATACATACTTGCCGAAGTATCCAGACAAACTATCATCGGACCCTTACGGGAAGCATGGGTAAAGCCGAGTTTTCGGGAAGGCTTCGACATTTCGCTCTTATAACGGAAAGTCTGGAGCCTGCGGGTTCTATACTTATAGATAAAAAGCCCCTCCATATCCTCATCGCTATATTGCGCCAATTCCAAAGGAAGAAGCGAGTTGAGATCATCGCCCACGGTAATGCCCCCGATGTCGCTTCCTGCGGAATGCTCCATCTTCATCTCTACCCCCGAAGCGATGGTGAGCCTATCTTTGCCGTTGGCATCTGCCACACGCCCCATCTTCGTCACAATCTCCTTAATTTCCGGATATTTATCCTGAATCTTCACCTGATTCAGGCGACGTTCAAACTCCGTTTCCGTCCATCCGTTCGTCATCAGTTCCCAGGCCTGCACGGCTCGCTGCTCCGAAACGCCCTTCGTCTTCATGTTGCGGGTTATCTGGTCCATCATGCGAACCAATCCCGTTTCAAAGTTATTCTGACGGAGCGAGATAAAATCCTTCAGTTTCTTCAATACCTGATGGTCGATGCACACCTTCCAGTCTCTTACCAGTCGCTCCCAGTTTTCCGGTTTCGAAGCACCATCGCCAGCCATCAGTTTCAGGAAGAAAGACTTATCGAATCCATCCTCCCGGTGTTCCTGCTCCAACTGGTCGATGAGCGGAAGCCACACCTGCTCATCCATTCTCTTAAAGGGAGTCCAGTCGAGCACATCATCAGCCCGATGACTTTCGGTCCAGGCACGCTGGCGCTGGAATCGCATGTGATGAACGCATTCCACGATGAACTTTCCCACACAATCATAGAATACCTTGCTCTTAATTTTGCTGTTCACCACCTGACGCATGAATTTCTGCACCTCTTCACCAGTTTCCGGAATCGTCACTTTCAGAGTAAAGAGATGAATCAGATAATCCTTCAGCGGGTCTTCCTTCAAATTCCAAGGCATGACGGAGCCTGTCGGATCAGGAATCTTCACCTGCCCCGACTTACAGAAGTCGTCCAGCATTTTCAAGTAATACTGCGCTTCCACCAAATCCTTGTTATTCTGGTATTTCATCTTATTCGATATTTTTCACCAAATCGGTAAAAAGCCTCTTATATATTATAGGAAGACTAGACCTTCTCTTTCTCCATCAGATATTCTGCGAAGATTCTTGCAGCACTCTCCACTTTGGCAGCGCAAGGGCGAGACTTGTAGTATTCTGCCGTTCTTGCCGAAGCCACATAGCTGGATTGCGCCTTTTCATGACCCTTCAAGCCCAGAATCTCGGCACAGATGATACTGCCATTCTGCTCCTTCGATTTGGATAGCAAGTCCTGCACCACCTTGTAGCAGGCCGACTTTCCCTCGCGGTCATCCCCCTCTGTCTGTCCGCAATCCAAGCCCACGAGCACCACAATGCCAGAAACGGCTCCACACATCATTCTCATTCTGCCAACTCCACCACCGAAGCCGGCACCAATGCGCTTTGCCATCTCATCATCAAGACCATATAAATCGGCAAAGGCAGCCACCACCGACTGGCAGCAGCCATAGCCCTGCATAAAATTCTCCACCGCTTGGTGAACACGAGCCTCCAACTCTGGAGATAAAGTTATCTGTTCGTTCATCATGTTTTTGTTCTTCTATATATGTTTTGATTCTTCTATATATGTTTTGGTTCTTCTATATATAATAATGTATAAGTAACAGGAGGCGATTAAACCTCATAAAGTTTCATCGTATCCTGTCGGGTAAACGCCAACTCCTTATAGAAATCACGGAGATAGGCCGAAATTTCAGCCTTATCATCCGAAGACACAAAGAGATTCTCGCCCAACTGCCTTTCCAGCGAAGTCAAGCCATCTGAAAGGGTTTCGATTTCCCCCTCATAATCTCTGCCATCATCAGGATTCCTGCGAACCCGATGATACTTGATATCCTCGGCAAGCGCATTCTTCATCTCCACGAGTTTTTCTGCGAAAGGAGAAAAGAGTGCCCGGATTACGATGCTTCGGATAGCATCCCGCTCTTCCGGTTCCTGCCACAGACAATGGTAGATAGGAAGCAGGTCGCAGATATCCACCTCTTCCCTATCCTGCATAAAGGCAGAAGTGCGAAGCAAACGGACGATATTCTTCCATCGGCGGTCGCTCACGTAGATGTTTCTACGCTCAGCAGCCTCATCCACATTCACCGCTCTCAGAGACTTACGGATGGCGGAAATTGCATCAAGCACCTCCTCCTTCACGCCAATCTTACAGATTTTCTCCGCCCATTCAGCATACTCCTCAGGGGATATTCTTATATCGCACACGGATTTCACAGATCTCACAGATTTTTTCTTTGTATTCTCAGAAATAAACAAATCTCTTTCTGATGTTTCTACTCCCATTGGCGTTTGCTTTACAGAAGACTTCTTGGACATAACATTAGCCTCATCCGTGGAATCAGTGAGATCCGTGTGAGACTCATTAGATTCCAGCAGCATTGCCCGGAAATTCTTTTCCAGCTTAATCGGTCGGCTCTCTATTCTAATCACGAATCGGTCCCAGAGCGCCTCCAGTCCTTCTCCCTTAGCCGGCAGCTCATTACTAGCCGCAACGAGAAGTTTCAGCGGAAGATGCATTTCGCGATTGCCATTACGGAAAAGCTTCTCGTTAATCACCGTGAGGAGCGTGTTCTGGATAGCAGGACCCGCCTTCCAGATTTCATCCAGGAAAACCACATCGGCAGTAGGCAGATACCCCTCCACCGCACGCTCGTAAGTATCCGAAGTCTTCAGTTTCTGAATGCTCACCGGACCGAAGATTTCATCGGGCGTAGAGAATCGAGACATCAGATACTCAAAGCTCTGAGCATCCCTGAATGCCGTCTTCAACTGTCTGGCCACCATACTCTTCGCCACACCCGGAGGTCCTAAAAGAATAACGCTCTCGCCTGCCAGAGCGGCAAGAAGCGAGAGCGAAATTTCTGTATTTTTTTCATAAATGCCCCGGTTCATCTCCTGGAGCAAAAGTTTGAATCTTTCCAGCATGTAATTACTTTACGTTGCCCACCTTAATCAAGTACTCAGCAATCTGAACTGCGTTCAGGGCAGCACCCTTACGAATCTGGTCGCCAGTCAACCACAATGTGTTACCATTGTCATCAGCCAAATCCTTACGGATACGACCTACATATACATCGTCCTTACCGGCACTCTCCAATGGCATTGGATAAACATAGTTTTGGGCATCATCCTTTACAGTTACGCCTGGAGCAGCCTCCAAAGCCTTGCGGATGTCCTCTACAGCCAATGGCTTTTCTGTCTCGAACCATACACTCTCTGAGTGAGAACGAAGTGAAGAAACGCGAACGCAGGTAGCACTGGTGCGAACATCAGAGTGCATAATCTTGCGGGTCTCGTTATACATCTTCATCTCCTCCTTGGTGTAATCGTTAGGAGTCATCTTGTCAATCTGTGGGATGACATTATATGCCAACTGATGAGGGAACTTATTGATATGCTCAGTCTTACCAGTCTCGATGATATCCTTATACTGCTGCTCAAGTTCAGCCATGGCAGCAGCACCAGCACCCGAAGCACTCTGATAAGAAGAGATATGGATCTTCTTGATATGGCTTAAGTCATCGATAGGCTTCAACACTACTACCATCATGATGGTGGTACAGTTAGGGTTGGCGATGATGTTGCGAGGGCGGTTCAAGGCATCCTCAGCATTTACCTCAGGCACAACCAGAGGCACGTCGTCGCACATACGGAATGCGCTAGAGTTATCAATCATCACGGCACCATACTTGGTGATAGTCTCGGCAAACTCCTCAGAAGTGCCGCCACCAGCAGATGTGAAAGCAATATCGACATCTTTAAAGTCATCGTTATGCTGCAAATGTTTGACCTCATAGTCCTTTCCCTTGAAGTTGTATTTTCGTCCGGCAGAACGCTCAGAACCAAACAACACCAAATCATCCATAGGGAAATTTCTCTCAGCAAGGATACGCAGGAATTCCTGTCCTACAGCGCCACTTGCACCAACAATTGCTACTTTCATAATCGAATCTTTTAATTTATAAAGTTGTTATAAGTGAATCTTATGGAAAAGAAGGGATGCTCCTTTCCAGCCCGATGATCTTTCATCTTCCAGCCCGATGATCTTTCATCTTCCAGCCCGATGATTTCTCATCGTTTTGTCAGCCAAAAACCGCTTATCCTCTCAAATCCGCTGCAAAGTTAAGACTTTTTCTACAATATCAAGCATAAAATCCCAAAAATTATTGCTTTTTGCTGCAAATTTATCATCTTTGCTTACTTTTCTGCAAGAATATGCAGAAAATAAGAGAAAAATAGTTGCAATTACGTTTATCTGCAGGCCGAGATTTCCCTAGTAGAACCTGATACCACCGACATGAGTGTTTGGATGTACAGCCGGAGTGCCGACCACACCAGCACCAACGAATATCTGGGCAGTCTGGTAATGAACGGCAAGGAACTGGCATCGGATGTTTCCCGCCTGGGCTATTGTGCGATGGCGAATGGCAACATCGTGCAGGGAATTTCGAGAAGCGACAAGGTGAAGGATTACGTAGAGGAACAGGGCGGCAGTTTCTTCCGCCAGTTTATCCTGGTATCTGATGGAGTATTACCAGCCAAGTTCCAGCTTCACGGCAAGGTGGAGCGCCGTGCCCTGGCAAGAACTTCCGACGACCACCTATATTATATAGAGACCCGTCATCCCGAAACCCTCTGGGATTTCGCCGATGCCCTGCGCGAATACGGTTTCGCCGATGCTATCTACATCACCGGTGGCAAGTGCCACAATTTCTATCGCACCCCTGACGGCAAACCGCATAATATAGGCGATGATACCCAGCATCCTCATAAGAAATATCAGAAAATCGTGCCTTGGATTATATTCAAGGCACGATAGAGTGCTGGATAATAGAATTTTATCACCTCTTTTTGAAAAAAACGTTCAAAAGTTTTGCGGTTTCAGTTTTTAATCGTACTTTTGCAAAAAATCATAATCATTAATAAATAGGAGGATATAAATATGGCAAGACCAATCAAAGAAACGCCAATTCTCTATGGCAAAGCAGCACGTAAATTTGAAGAAGAAATGCAACGTGTTGAAAACATGACCAGAGAGGAAAGAATGGCTAACAGAAAAAAAGTAGAAGAAGGATGTTCTGCATTTCTTAAGACTGTAAAAGTTTGCATTTAAGCGATATGAAACTGATTAGATTAACAAAAGATACTATAATAAAGTCGTTCGACTGCGGAGATGCAGATTTGAACGACTTTATTTTAAATGACGCCAAGGCTTTCTTATCCAAAAGAATAGCCTATACCTTCCTTATCATCGATGGGGAAAATATAGTTGCATATTTCAGTTTACTGAATGATAAAGTTGCCAAAACAGATGCAGCCAATAATACTTGGAGAAAACTTAGGCGTAGTTTTCCACACGAGAAGCATTTCAGTAGTTATCCTGCCATAAAGCTTGGCCGTTCTGCAGTTTCAAAAAACTACAGAAGTCTAGGCATCAGCACAAAAATTATGGATTATCTCAAGATGCTTCTATTCAAAAGTGCAAGTTACTCAGCATTTCGTTTCCTAACGGTTGACGCTTATATCTCTGCCATACCTTTTTACGAAAGGAACGGATTCAAGACGCTACTTCCTGAGGAAGATGACGAACATACAAGGACTATGTATTTTGATATTTTGTCTCTTGATGAGTCATAATCATCCTCAAAGAGTTCTTGCAATCCTCGCACAACCCATGTTTCATGTAGAAGGTATTCTTGCCATGGGCATCCTGCATCAGGCACTTCGGGTCATTCTTTTTGCAATGCGGCAAGCCGCAAGAATGTAGGAACTCATGCGTTGTTACTTTCCAGAGATCATCCTTTCGTTTCAATCGGAAGGTTGAAACCACGCAGGCGTCACCTGGTCGGAAACTCAATCCCATGATTCCATAGTTGTAATGTCCGTGAATGGAAGTAGAGATGTCTCGATGCGTCAAACCTATCGTTACGATTTCATCATTACCTCCATGCTCTTCATGCAGCATTTTCAGGATTTTCCCAGCCCAATACCTGTTTCTTGGTTTGTAGAGACATGAATCAGGTATTTCTTTCTTGTCTCCAACAAATACAGATGCCTCCACCCAAGCCTTTGGTTTCGTAATGATACCCAATTGCTTCACGAGTTCTTCTCTCAACTGTTCTGCCTCCTGATGTGAGAAATTTCCCAAAGGCTTTAACTCTATGACATAACCCAATGGAGGATCAGCAGGGAGGCTGTCTCCCATTCCCTCATTGCCATGACTCTGATTTCCATTGTAGCAACCTGCTAAAAACAGGATTGAGATTCCAGCTATAAACAGCAATAACTTCTTCATAGAATATTCTTTTTATTTGTATTTTGCATAAATCAATATAGGTCTTCTCTTGGAAGATTCCTTGTATATCTGCATCACTTTCTCCACGCAGCTCCTTGATACAGTAAAGCAGCCACGGCTCTCTGTTCCCAGCGGAATATACTCCTTCTCACCGGAGAATCTTGTCACCTTGCCAGCAGAATGGATCAGGATACCACGGGCTTCTGCCAGATAATTGCTCTTGTCGAGCCCTCGAAGGCGAACGCAGTTCTTGAACTTCATTCCACCTTTTCCTATCATGACATATCTTCCAAGACTCGTGCATCCACTTCCAGGGTTATTGCTGAACTTTGGTTGGGCTGCTGTATTTCCCTTACCACTTCCATGCATGCAATAGCTGCTCATTACTCTTTTGCCACGCTGCAAATCATAGATAAAGAATCTCTTCTTGCCAGATGGTTTGGAGAAATCCACCAGGATATAGTAATCCGTACTGTATCCTCGTCTGTCGCAATAATCTCTTACTTGCGTCAGGTTCTCACAATCCACCTGATGATACCACTCTTTAGCATCCACCGTATTCTTGAAAAACGGTTTCGTGAACCTATTATAAATAGGTGGAACGAAAAGAACACCGATGACAAGCAGAACCAGTATTCCCAATATAATCAATAACTTCTTCATAATAGTGCAAAAGTAGAAAAAAATAAGCAAGTAATGATGCTATCCATACGTGGTTTGTATCAAATACTCGCTTATGTGTATGAAATCATCATTGCCTATAGCATCAAATCCTTGATGGTTGTACCATTCATGAATCTGCTTAAATCTACCCTTTCTCCAATACCATGCAAATGTCCGGTTTCTGAATACTGCCAGATATTGCACTTTCCTCTGCCGTCGATAGAGGGTTGTCTGGAGTTATAATTGGCGATGAAGAGATAATAGCGATTGAACTTCGCCCCCATCTCCTTATTATAGAAGCTCTCGTTGCTATAGATGATAGGATACTTGCCATAGTGTTTCTTCACCAAGTCAGCAAACACCTGTATGCTATCCTGCAGCTGTCGTCCCTTCCATCTTCCCCGGATGCCTTTCTCCTCCACATCCAATACAGGAATCAAGTCCTGCTCACTCTTCTTCACCATTTTTTGGAAATCCCGGAACTGAGCAGTTGCTGAAGAGCCGGCAGACATCAGATGATAAGATCCCACCTTCAACCCATATTTACGAGCCAGTCTGATATTTCGACGATAATGTCGATCCACATATCCTTTACCATGTGTAGCTCTGATATAAACGAACTTGATTCGCTTATTCTTCGCTATTTCCTTCCACTTGATAACTCCATTGTGTTTCGAAACATCAATGCCATCATATCCACCATGCGTATAAGGTTGCCCTTTCAATCTATCAACGAACACATCAGAATAAGATGAAGCGATGCCCAACCATCGCTTCACCTTATATGGTGAAACCACATATATGATTCCCAGACCAATACCAGCCAAAACGACCAGGCTGCCTAAGGAAACCAAAGTATATTTTAATCCTTTCTTCATTACATTTTATTTTTTAGTTGTTTTCTGGGGGACAAAGATAGTGAATTTATTCGAAACGGCATAGAAAGTTGGGAGATAAATGTATGAAATAGGGGGCTGGAAGTACCAAATGACAAAACGGCTACCTGACATTACTCATCAAGTATCCGTTTTAAAGATTCTATCATTTCCTGAATTGCCTTTTTCAAAGGTTGCAACTCATTTTCTATAATCCACCAAATCTGATCGGCATCAACCTCAAAATAATGATGAGCTATGATATCACGTAACCCTTTCACATTTTTCCAATCAATTTCAGGATGAGTTGTAAGGAGTTCTCCTCTAGTAACCTTATCAAGTCCCTTTAAACTTTCTCCTATAGCAATAAATTGCATACATATGGAATCAAGAATTGCTACACCAGTAGAAGACATCAGAAAATCATCGCCACAATGATAAGGTTGTGAACGCTCTTCTATATGCTCAATAGAAATATGTACTCTATTAAGTATATCCAATGCTACATATTTATCGAATTGCATAGATTCCATCCCGTTCTATTCTTGATTTAAAGAAAGGATTCATGTTTTTGTGAATACGCACTACATCAACTGAGCACTTGAACAAGCCCTCTAAAAACTCTTTCAAGTCGGCCAATAAAAATGGATTAGGAGTTTCTGTTTCTACACAAACATCCAAATCGCTTTGCTCTGTTTGCTCATTTCGTGATACGGAACCAAAAATGCGCAAGGTCTTGATTCCAAAATCTTTAGTAATCTTGGAACTGTTTTGCCTAATTATTGCTATATAATCTTGAACTGTTCTCATAACACCTATCTTTAAACAGTGCAAATATAAGAAATTATCTGGTATCTTCCAAACTTTTTGCCATGTTTTTGCAAATTTCCCCACAAAATATCATTTTAAAACTTTGGTACTTTCAAATATTAATCGTAATTTTGCAACATATTAGAGTAACCAAAAATAAGGAGGATTACAATATGACAAAAATAATATCAAACTCAAAAGAACCAACAGTTACCTATCGTCACGAATATGCAACAGAGGCTCATAACGAATCCGGAGAATATCCTTTTATGACATCATGCAATAATGACGAGTTGGTGAATCATGTCTTAGCTCGTGAAGAAGAATATGCAAGAACAGGCAACGCCGTTGACTTTCTAGAAATGATGGCTGATTTCAAAAACGAATTCGAATGGTAAAGATACGAGTATTTTATCTTTTACCACTTCATCACCACCATATTCCCATCAAACTTACCCCACATTACGGGATGTTGACGATTCCCTGATGCTTCTACTACTCCCTGATGTACGAAGTTATAAATTTCCTTAGCCGTGATAACTCTATCCTTGTTTGTATCAGCACCACCTCGCAAGCCACGTTCCAAGAACACAGTAAACAGGCTGTTATTGAAACCTGTCTGTCTTGGAGTTTCTAAGGATTTCTCCGTTGAACGGGAAGAGAGGAAGAACATCACATTCTCTTTAGAATAGTTAGTATTCCTCTTATTCGTATTTCTCATTTTCCCTGCAAAGCAAGCATCCACGAAAATCATTTTCTGCTGAGCTTTACTCTGTCTCATAATGCTCAATACAGAAGTGTAATACAAAACTCCATCGTAACACACCAATCCACCAGGCACACCATGACCACTAAAGTATAGGATAATAGCATCTGATGGCGAAGCCTTGGCAAATGTGTTACGCATTGCAGTACATACCTTTTTGACAGTAACGTCTGAATTGACAAAACAATCAACCGTAGCATTACCATTCTTGGTAAAGATACCCGATATGGTCTTGGCGTCATTCGCACTTACCCGAAGGTCGTTCTGACGACCGGGATAATCGGCTATGCCCACGCTAACGATATAAGTTCTTGCTGGCAATGTTGGTATTGCCAGCAAGAAGATGACGAGGAAAGATAACTGTCGATTCATAAATTTATTCTTTATACAACAACCAACTAGCAGGATAAACTCCAATAAGCCTTTCCTTCCAGTAAATTGCATCACGTAGATTATCCGTTGTTCCCAATACCACCCTATAGTAAGTACTTGCGCCTGAATAGGCTATCGAAGGATAATATCCTCTTTTCTGCAAATCTAGATACATTCCTATTGCATTATTTCTATTCATAAAATTCCCCACAACAACACTAAAGCTGTGCAATTTTTGTCCACCAACAGTTTGAATATCTTCTTTACGAACATCTTCTTTCTGACAATTATACCCAGAAGGTGCAGACTGTAACAGATAACCATCAAAGATACTTGGCATTTCTAGCTGTTGAGCCTCTTGATATATTTCTACCGCCTTCTCTTTTCTTCTTGGCATTTTTCGCTTTTGCTTTGTTGTAACTTTAGGGGATGTTGGTTGTCGCCTTACGACTCTTTGCTGCGCAACACCTTCTAGGCAAAACATACAGAGAGAGACCACTATCAATATTTTGAAATTACAAAAACGCTTACCCATACTTCATTAATTTAAATCTATATCAAAATCTACAATATATCCACTACTTTTCAATACATCAACACAAAAAGTTAAATATGCATCTACTTTTTGATACAATTCTAAAGTTTGAACAATAAGTGTTATATCTATCGGAACAAGCTTGTTACAAGGGAATCTAAAAGCCAATGATTTAGAATCCAATTGCTGAATTTTTGCTCTCAAAGCATTCCACAATTTTCTTTTTTCCACAGTATCCTCATATAAAGGATCGTGTTTTGGAATTTTATTTATAGCTACGCCCAAATACTTATCTAGCTCATTAAATAGTTTCTCTAAAGAATGAGTTTGCTTCACACTTTCTGTTGTCATCTTATTTATTTTATACAATTCCAACAAGGAACTTTTCAAAGCTAATTCCATACCATGCCTAAAACAAAACATTAAAGGGAGAAAAACAGCATCTATCTGCGATTTGCTATCCAACACCCTATTCAACAACTTAGTTGCACACAAATCGTATTGTGTACGCACTTGTCCCAAATAGGAAAGCTCCCTTAGATGAAAAGTCATTTCTTCGTGAAGTTTCTTATCCCCTAACTCTATTGCATTAACCATTTTTTGCTCTAAAGAAAAAAATGAAGAAGCAAAATAAACATCTAACTTTTCTCCATATCCCTTTTTAGCCCAATCAGTCCAAGTATTGTATCTGAATTCATCCCCCTGCGTATCCCAATCCAAAACTACTGTTTGTCCTTGCATCTGCAATAAAGTCTTATCGCCCAGTTTTGCAGCTATACGAGATAAATCATGCACTTTCTGAATTTCAAAATTTTTCTTTACACACTCCTCCTTTAACAGCAATTCAACTGTGTGTCTAAATATAAAGATAAAAGGCATAGACATAGAATTCATCTGGTATCTCTTTTCTTTAGCTACACCAAACAACAAATCTAGAGCTGCCATATATTGTTTTTTATATGTCACCCAAGAAGACTCGAAACTATCTTTCAACAGCAAAGACTTTCGAATATATTCATTTTGCAAATCGATTTTCTCTAACAACATATTATTTTCATTCTAAAATACTTCTATTCCATTTCAAACACTCTGTAAGAAGTTTCCATTCTTATCGTACCAAGAACCTTTCTTTGGTTGCCCATAACTATCAAATGTTCCAGTAAACTGCTCTCCTGTCGCTTTCACAGTATACGTCCCTTTTGAGAAATGATTGTCCTTGAAAGAGCCTTCGTAAGTATCACCATTAGGGTATACAAAATAAGCATTATCACCATCCATACTACCATAAACAAAACTACCTTGATAATATCGACCATCATTAAAAGTAGCCTTGCCTTCACCATTAGGGATATACCTTTGCCTTATTTTCTCATTTGATTCAGATTTTTCTATAGCTTCACCAGAATAGATACAAGAAGCCCCTGCTATTTCCATCGACTCATTTACGATATTTATGATAGCTAGTGTATCAGCGGCATATTCTGAGTCAGAAGTAGCATTCGATTCAACATTTTTTACATCCCCAGTTCTTTTTGTATTAACCACTAAACTATATCCTATAATTCCCAATAGAACGAATACTATCATTCCAAAGATCACTATTGTTTTTGTATTATCAGTTTTGGTATAACCTGAACCATAATTATTAGTTTCTTGATTACCAGCCTTCCAATATAGGCAGAAGTTCCAAATTGGAACAAATTGCCAAATACCGCTACATCCCAAATCATGACAACGTTTGCAACTTTGTGCAAATATAAACCAATAGAGTACAATGGTAGCAACTAACATCCATATTGCCATCACTCCATTATTACCTTCTCCAACAAAGAGTTTTTCCCCTACTACAAATATGAGAAAATACACCACCATGCCACCAAACACAGAAAGCAAATATTGCAAACGCCCAATTCTTCCTCTAAACGAGAATGGCCGGAATGAGTTTCTTATCATCCAATGCTCAAATACTTCCTCTTCTGAACCCAACGATACTTCTTCTTGACAGTTGTCTATCGCAATACCACCACTAGGAGCACATATAGTTTCCTCATCATTGCTAGCTGTCAAAACAGACTGCTTCAAAACTATATCTTCTTCACATACAGTGTAATCCTGTAACGTTTTTCTTATCTCTCCAACATTCTTCGGCCTCTTCAATCTATTCACTTGCATCATCCAAACTACCAACGTCTTCATTTCCTCAGAGACATTAGGCATCGGGAGGGCGAGATGCTTGTCCTCTGTCTCGTCTTCAGAAAGGTCAGAAACTGATGGTGGGTCTTGATTGGTGAGCAACTTATACACAGTTGCACCAAGAGAATAGAAATCTGTCCATGGTCCGAACTTATCATAGCTCTGCGCCATTTGTTCACTAGAGGCATAGCCATTCGTATAACTGATACCAGTGCTCATCGTGGCACCACCTACCGTACTCTGCTGCTTACTTGCACCAAAGTCTATCAACTTGACTACATCATGACTATCCACCATAATATTGGCTGGCTTGATGTCAAGATGGAACATACCTTCATTATGAATCGCCTCAAGACCATCCAATATCTGATTCAAGTAATTGCGAACCTCAGACTCTGCCAAAGGTGCATTGGTACGCTTCAAACGTACAGATAGATTTTCCCCATCCACATAATCCATCACATAATATGCAGTACCATTCTCCTCGAAAAGGTCATAGACCTTGACAATATGAGGATTACTGAGACTACGGAGACGGCGAGCTTCTTTCTTGAACTTCTCTCGCTGCTGCTCAAAGCTATTGGTATTCTCGGCATTGCTTACACTAATGGTTATACTATTACCATCACGCTGACACACACCTTTTACAAAGAACTCTTTGATGGCATAAGTCTCATCAAACTCGATGTTCTTTGCTAAATAGGTATTGCCGAAGCCACCAGATGATAAGTAGCTTTCTATCTTGTAAGTTCCATGCAGGATGGTTCCTACTTGGAGCATATTTTGATTATTTAGTTCGTCCATTTTTTATTGTATCTTACTTTATTGAATCTGGTTTTGTTGTATCTGTCTTTGACTCTTGCTGGCTATTAAACTCTTTCACGGTCATCATAGAATCTTCATGAAGAGAATCAAGCAAAGCAGCCTCTGCTTTATGCTTGCTATAGTAGCCATAACCAGCCATGCCAACAGCAGCCAATACCACTAAGGCAACAAAGGCAATGAAGAGAGATTTCTTTCTTTTCTGCTTATTCACCATTTCAACTATCACACTATCAGGAATAGGCGGTGGTGTACCAGCAGGCTTAACGACTTCAACATCAGGAGAAGCACTCACCTCTTCCACATCAGGTTTGATATTCAAAGCATTGCATTTCGCCGTAGGCTCTTCATTTACAAGACTCACATCAGCCTCGTCATGACTCACCTCTTTGATGTGTACTATATAAGCTGAATGATTATCTTTATTATCTGAGGCTTCAGAAATCAGCATCTGTCGTTTTTCTTCATCACTAACATTCGCGGAGAAGACATCCAACAGTTCCTCATCCTCCATCTGCTCCAACATGCCGTCAGAACAAATGTAGAAGTAATCACCTGGCTGAATATCTGAAATATGGATAACATCAGGTTTTGGATGATTTTTATCTCCAGCAATCATCGCACGGGTGATGACATTTTTCTGTGGAAATGTCTTCATCTCCTCATAGGTCAACTCACCAGTCTGATAAAGATCATACACCAGGGAATGGTCACGACTCTTATATAATATGGTATGCGAAGATGGACGGAGATGGTATATTCTACTATCTCCAATGTGGGCTGCCGTACATCCATTACTGTGAAAATACAGCAAAGTTAAAGTTGTTCCCATCTGACGGGAATCTCCCGCAATAGCCAGTTTATCCAGTTCTTCGCAGGCATACGCCAAAGCATCAGACAGCAACTTATCTTCCAAGCCTTCAGAAGCAACTTCATGCTGCAACAAAAACGAAGAAAGACTTTTGCAAATACTTTGGCTTGCCACCTCTCCATGTTCATGTCCACCCATACCATCACAGAGCAAAAACAAGCGGTCATTCTCCGTTGCTTTGCCCTCTATTGGATAGATGCTATCTTCCTGGTTCGCCCTTTTACCCAACTCATGGATAGCTAAAGGCTGATATATCTTGATTCTCATTGTTAGCTTTATTTTTGATGATAAACAACGGTTGTGTTACCCATCTTGATGATACTTCCTTCTGTCAAGACGAGCTGGTCACCCTCGTTCAATAATTGTCCATTCACATAACTGGCATTTTTATTATGGTAGTTAGACACCACCACCCGAACCTTGTTCGTAGAAGCCTTAATTACCTGGATGGCAAGATGCTGACGGCTCATATATCTATCATCAGTAGCTATCTGTACAGTTGCCTGCGAAGTAGTAGCCTTGCGGCCTATCACATTATTACCGAACCCTAAAGGATACTTCTGACCACTATAGAGCAAATAACCGGGGGTAACTTCTTCTTTCTTGCCTGTAAGGATTGTATCATCAGATTGAGAAGGAGAAGAGGAATGTCCCACGTAACGAGTTTCTCCATTATCTCGATTCGCATACAGAGTCTCACCATTACTATTACCAACATATTGTGTTTCCCCAAAAGATTGCGGTGTTGTAGCATGTTGCTGTGAGAACATCACTCTCAACTGAGCTTTACATTGAGGACAAGCAATCATCTTTACAGCTTCGTTTTGAGAATTTCTCACGTCAAGCAATACACCGCAACTCGGACATTTGATTCTTTTAGTTTCCATTGCTACCATCTATTTTAATCAATGTTTATGCCATCTGAATATCAGCATCAGACATATAGTCTGGCATATCAGGATCAACATCTGGATTCTCCAAGGATGCTGTTTGGAGATTTGGATCAGCAGAATCATCAACTCCGGCATCAGCGAAATCACTACCACTTGGAGTAATCACTTGTCCTGTATGCAAATCAACTGCTTCCCCAACTTCAATACTTCCATTGCCATTGGCATCACAAATCGCAACATCAGGATTTCCATCCTGATCAAAATCTACCACACTCACTTCCTGACCATCCACGTCGAAGACACCCACTGTAGCCATGGAGCCATCAGCAAGCTGAACTTCACCCGCATTAACCAAATGAACATCTGCATTTTGGTCATCAGCCACCTGCACATCACTTGCCTGATGCAAATTTGCATCATTGTGAGCAACAGATACATCCTGGTCTGCATGAGAAGAATGAGATACCACAGCAACATCTTCAGTTTGATGAGGAGCAGCATTCATTTCTTCTGCACGTACTTCTGGCTTTACAGCCTGAGCATAGTCGTTCTTTTCTGCATCTGTCATGTTGTTCCACTCGTCCTCGGTATAAGTACTATAGATATTGCCATGCCAATGGAAAGCGCCACCAGGACCAACTTCGGCTCTAGCGGCATCGAATGCCTCCTTAAAGCTCTGCTCATCATGACTCTCAGCTACCTTGATAGAGGCATTATCATTAGCTGCAGCAGCATCTTGCGATGGATTCTCCCCTTCCGGTTTTGTATCGGGAGTTTCTTCCGTACCCGCAGCAAAGGTGTCTGTGGCATACATAGCACTTGCACCTAACAAGATACCAGCAGCACCACCTACCGCTACTTTCTTCCAAGTTGCCTTATCAGCAGCGTTCTGAGTTTTATCTTTACTTTCCTGTCTTACTTCAGGATGTATATTATCGAAATACAATGTTTCTTCATTCTGTGCCATAATCATACTTTTTTAAATTACAACTGATGCAAATATAGTGAAATAACAAATAGATAGGTACTTTTTTTGTGCTCATTACACAAAACCTATCTTCTATTGTACAAAATCACTTTTTAATTTTAGCCTTGCAATAAGGACAAGCCTCATTCTGCATTAAAACTCCATAAGACAGAAAGCCCAGGAAGTGATGACAATGAGGACAAACATAATGCTGCTGAAACTCTTCAGTCAACTGCTTCTGCCTTAACGGTCCTTTAGAAGAATCCTTATATGCTTTTACAGTAAAGCCTACAGAAATCAAAATACCTAAGAGATACAAACCTATATAAAGAGGAGTCTCTCTAAATTCTGGGAAAATGATGCTCAAAGCGATGGCTCCCATGGTAATCAAACCAGTGATGCCACGAAGAGAATTAAACTTGCGGTCAGCAATTTGCTGATCAAGTTTATGTTCATCATATTCTTCCCAAACACGCTGCAATGGACGAAAATCTACCATTTGAGGAACAAAACTCTTTATCCAATCCCAACTAACCAAAAATTTGCTTGGACCAAGTTCTATTTTATCCTTTTCCATGATAGTCTTTGCCATTATTTCCACTCCATTGACAAAAGTAACGTTCTGAGGTTTTAGATTCGTAATTCTATAAGAACCATCAGGATTAATGGTCAAACTACAGTGTTGACGGCTCACAGTCATAGGAACACTTCCAGCAACCCCAAAAGTCTTGGATTGCTGCCCCATCGTTATTCTCAATTGAGATGTACTAGCATCACGTCCAATGATTAATTCCATAAAATTCTTTGCTTGATTAGTTTATTTTTTAGTTATGAGTAAATCCTTCATTTGCTTCAAGGCTTCCTTAGAAATACCTAAAGCAAAAGCAAAATGCTCATAATCGGATAATATCAACTGTTGCTTTTGCGTATTGACCTGATAGATGTAGTCAGTGTTGATGATAAAGCGCTTACCCACTCGCATAAAAATACTCTTGCAATCTACAAGATGCTCGGCCAAGTACTTCTCCATCTGAGTCAAATTCAGACAAACAACAGCCTTCAGCTTGTTAATAGTAACAATCTGTGTATAATTGCCATCTCCTTCGAAATAAACAATTTTGGAAACATCTAATCTTAAGAGTTCCGTCTTTGTATTGAATACGATAAATTGACTATCCATATTTACCATTTACATCGCTGACTTGTTCCCAGAAGTAGCTATCAGTCATTAAGTTTTCAATGAAAAGGCGTGGGACTATTGTTCGGTCGCCGAAATAGAGGTTGTGGAAAGACCTTTCAACTAGCAACTAACAATAGCCCACGCCAAAAGGTATATCGACACCTTCCTCCTATAGAGAAAAGGATACAATAATCCCATAGCGTGAGCCGTATTGCAGTTCGTCATAGTTGAATTTTGAAATTTCCACATTTCTATTTCAAGACTAACGTTCAATACGCTCATTCATTTGAGTCTTCATCGCAGCCGTTCTTTTCCGTCTGCTCCAACTCTGACCACAAAAGTAAGCAATATTCTTGATACTGCCAAACTTTTAGGCATTTTTTTTCAAAAATGCTCAATTTTTCTAAAAGGGATAAGAAAAAGGCATCGGATGCCGCCACTGCCGAAAAGATAAAACTTCCACATTCCTATTCCATGACAGCTCCGATGCCTATATAATACCTAAAACTTTCCTATCTTCCTTTTCCGTTTAGTTCTTTACCACTGTCCCCTTTCTGGCATTCACCATAAAATTTCCAAGGGATGTCTTGACTTTATAAATGCCATTCTTTGATGATACCAGCTTTGCCGACATTCCCATAAAGCTGATGCCGCCATCCTTCTTCTCGATGGTGTACTTTCCGAAAGGAGTAGCTACGATGATGTGGTGCTTGGTATTCTCAACCACACCATACACTGTGCCGGATGGAGCCTGCTTTACCTGCTCGGCAATGCTCTTTACGGCATTTGCTACATCGGTGTTGTTACTCTCTGCAAAACTGGTTGTGGTGGCAGCTACTACCATCATCAACGAAATCATAATCTTCTTCATACCTTATTATATATTAAAAGGGTTATACTTCATTTTCCACGTTCCACGATTTTTTCTTTTCCATCGCTTCCCGATTACGAGTGCAAAAGTAAGAAGATTATTTCTATCAGCCAAATATCTAAACCTACCTTGTATGAAATACCATTCCGTATGTACCAAATGACAAAAAGGAGGCGTCATAAGTCTAAATTACAGTTGGCGCATAACAGTTGACCTACGTATGCACATCACCTGTTGTGCGACCGGAGATACTAACTAACTCAAAAACATATACTATCTTTTCTAACAATTTATATTATGTTTTCCAACAACATATCAGTAACATTCCAACAAACAAAAAAGGGTGAATCATTTACTTATGACACACCCTCTTTGCTAAATCAGACACACAATTGATCTTATCTTATAATATTATACTCAAACTCATAATCCCCATTCTTCAGCCATTCGGGAACATCTTCCCCATTTTCCATAAGGCCTTATTCCTCCTTTTTTTTAGTTCAAATTACAATTGCAAAAATACCTCCCGTCAATATTTATAACCTAAATTCATATACCTACATTTTTTGAATCTAGCGATAAAAACAAGAGGATTGAGAGGCTGGGATTCCTTGTTTTCTGCTCTATATTAAGAACAAGACCTATAGTTGTACGACTATAAAGTTACAGTTGTACGACTATACATACTATGGTTGTACAACTGTAGAGTTATGGTTGTACAACTATAGGGGTTATAGTCGTACAACTATAGATTTTCCTCAACGGCATCTTCTTGTCAAGAAATCACAAGCACCTGATTATCAACAAGTTCCTATTTCTCTTCATATTTGCGATATTCTCAAAGAAATAATAAGCGGCTGAAAATACGAGAATCTCAGACAAGTTAATGTAAAGAAAACTTATTCTTTATAACGCCTCAGCTCATTCTTTCCCAATCTACACCTCTTCTATTCTATGCAACTTCCAACCATCAAACTGCATAATGATTCTATGCAACTGGGTTTCCTGTCGTAAAGCCTCAACTCTCGGAGCTTCAGCATATTTCTTGATCTGAAGTTCTGCTTCCTGCCATTGCTTGGCTATTAACTCCTCATACACCTTTCCTGACATTCCCTTTTCTTTCTTTGGAATTAATTTCAATTCCAAAATATAACTATGCTTCGTTGGATAATGCGTCAAATCCGGCAAGAGGAAGAAATCACAATAACCATGATTCAATTCCAACTCGGGAGCCGTATAATAATAGCTATTAAGGCTCAGATACGCCATGAAGAAGCCCTGCAGATTACGCTCGCCCTCTATGGAATCCCGAACGGATGAAACGGCTGCGTATGCCGAAGCCATATATTCCAAAGTATCCTTCCACTTTCCTTCGAAAGCCATCAACGTAAACTTATATTCCAAGTCAGACAGATTAACATACCTATCATCCTGATACTCTTCCAGCAAATAGCCATAATATTGCTTGCGAACATTATTATTAGGAATTCCCAAAACCAGCTGGCTACCAAAGGTTCCATTGATGGTAAGCATGCCATAATAGAATAGCAAACTCGGGAATATCTGAGGATTGGTTATCATTCTGGCAGGAAATGTCTCTTCCAATCGAGTGATAATCTGTCCTGTCTCTGCTATCTTCCGAATAATACCCTTGCGGTCACCATCCAGTCTGTCAAGCTGAATCAACTTGCGCATCTTGTTGTAATCCGTCTTTGTATTCGGATCTATCATTTCCTTGGGACCTTCTCCCCGATTCATGAAATTGCGAAGGAAATAGAGCACCATATCGCAGTTGAACATCCTACTCTGAGTTTCCAAGGCTCCCCTGGAAAAACAATAGTTATCATACCAAGGCTTCATTTCTTCAATGATTTCCTCGATGTTGCTATCAGGACGCATCATCCCTTTTTCCTTATAATAGGTGAACATCTCTCGCACATCCTCCGTAGAGAAACCCAACATCTGATTGAATTCCTCATTGGTAGAAATATGCCAGCCGATGTTGAAGCCACTGGTTACATCATCCAATGTAACAGGACTGACACCCGTAATGAATATACGATCAAAAGAACCTTTAAACTTCTTAAAGATGTCTCGATAGAATCCTGCAGCGTGCGTGATAGCCCTATATACATCCTCTCCATGCTCGTTAAGCACGGTATTCGTAAAGTTATCATACTCATCTATAATAAGATAGAGAGGATATGACTTTGACTTAGCTTCATTGATGATAATGGAAAACTTTCCTGCTGCATCTTCAGTTTCCCGAACCTTCCTGATGGTTTCCTCCTGATAGTATTCATGATAATCACGCACAAAACCATCCATTTCAACTCCCAGATAGAAATTGAATCGCTCTTCCAGTTTTTCAATGTTTCCTCCTACCTGCGAGAAATCAAGATACATCACCTGAAACTTTCCCTGCAAGGAAGTAGGATGCTGACTTATCCATAAGCCACCAAACTTTTCCTGGAATTCATCCTTGTGTCTCACATCATAGTAAGCACGAAGCATACTGATGAACAAGCTCTTACCAAAACGGCGAGGGCGAATGAAAAAGAGGTTGCGGGCCTGACTTTCTAATTTTGGCAAATACATGGTCTTATCGACATAGTATAGATTGTCTCTTCTTACTACATCGAAATCCGATACGCCATATGGTACTTCTTTTAACTGATCCTGCTCCATGACACTATTGTTTAAAAACACCTTTTTGGGGGGCAAAGATACAAAAAATAATGATACAAGCAAAGGAATATCCCGAAAATAAAGCTATATGACTTGATTTTCGGGATATTCTTACAGATTACCTACTTCATTTTCCACCCATCAATGGTTCCCGTCTTCGATGAGAAGTTGCAACCTATCTGATAAATCTTTCTGCCATCTGCTGCATATTCCCTGGCATAGCCCATATCCTCTATCTGCTTCAGGGCTTCTTCAGCCGAACCATCACGCTTGAACTCGAAGATGTAGATATAGTTCTGGGTCTCTACCACGCAATCTACCCTACCTTCGCTTTGCTGCTTTTCGATAAACACCGTGAAACAGCTGATCATTCTCAATACGAGATAGAAGGTATATTGGAAGTAACGTTCCTTCTCACGCTCATCGTCCTTACGACGCTGGCTATAAGGAATGCTGGCAAAGAAGGAAGTCATCAGATTCTCCAACTGACAGCAATCTCCCTTCGACATCACATCTACTACCTGAATAATCCAGGCATCCGTTGACTTCGATGGCTTCAGATAACTGGAAGCTACCAACGTCAAGAATCCGCTTCGCACTTCATCATTCGGGAAATCCAGGAGATAGGAATCGGTATCCATATTCCAGTCCTTAATGGTAAGATAACCGCTCTGATAAATCATAGGCAACGGTGATTCCACATCTGCCTTGTAATCGATGAAACTACTCGTAGGATAAAACCTGTTCACCATCTCGTTGATGTTCTCATCAAAATGAGACAGCAAGCGAACAAGATAGGTTGGCGAACCGGTGCGGAACCAATAATCCGCCAGAATCTTCTTGCTCAAAGCATTCAAGATACTGAAAGGATTATAGATATCAAGCATATTAGGACTGAAGTGATAACCATCAAACTTCCTCTTCAGTTTGTATTTCATCCCTTCCTCTGTGGTCTTATATCTCACAGCCATCGCCTTAATCTGTTCCTCGAAAGTAGAATACAACTCCTCTTCCGTAATACCACAAAGTGCCTCGTAATGCTCATCCATACTGATGTCGTTAGGCTGATTGAAACCACTGAACACGCTTACCTGCGAGAACTTGGTGACACCCGTGAGCAAAACAAACTGTAGATTAGCATCGGCAGCCTTGAAGACACTATAGAAACCTTTCAAGACCTCACGATTCCAATCTTCTAACAACCGTTCTTCACCCTTTATTGATGTTTTGATTTGTGTATCAAGCACATCCAATATTGGCTTATCATACTCATCAATTAAAACCACGGCACGAAGTCCTGTTCTCTCATGAGCAGCTTTCAATACATATTCAAAACGACCTCCTAAGGAATCCCTGAAAGGACTTTTACCATATATCATCTCTTGCGATGCAACAAAGTTCTCTAATATGACCTCAAGTTCTCCAGGATTAGTAAAGTTATTGCCATTGAAGTCGAGGTGGAACACTGGATATTGCTTCCACACCTTCTCCAGCTTGTCGATGGCAAGCCCCTTGAACAGTTCCTTTTTACCCTCGAAATAGCATTTCAAGGTAGATACGAGCAATGACTTTCCAAATCGTCGTGGACGACTCAGAAAGTAAATTGTTCCATTATGAACCAAATCATAGACCAAGCCTGTCTTGTCCAGATAAACATAGCCATCTTCTATGATTTTCTCAAAGTCTTGTATGCCGATAGGATATTTCATATTGCTGCCATTTTAAAATCTTTCGGCAAAGTTACAAAAAATAATGATACAAGCAAAGGAATAGCCCGAAAAAAATAGCGAGACTGAAAAAGTTCAGCTGAGAAAAAACGAAAAGGCAGCTGCTGGCATCCTTCTAATGCCAACAACTGCCTTTTCTTTATTTATCTATGCAACTACTGTTTAAATTCTCTCAAATTGAAAGAAGAACGGCTGTTAAGCGAAGTTCTTCATATTAGTTCTTGCGCCATACTCAGCACATCCGGCAACGATCATTGCCAAAATCATACCTAATACCATCATAACTTTTATCCTTTCTCTATTTTTGTCTGATTACTTGCCGAGGCTAATCTTCTTGTTGACATTTACAACCTCTGCAAAAAGGGCAGCTACAACTGCCAGTGTCATTACTAATACCATCATAATCGTTATCCTTTCTTTACTTTAAATATTCGTTATTCAATCTTTTCGAGTGCAAAGGTAATGCCTTTTTGTGTACGCACACAATGTTTTTGGGAAAAACTTCAAAAAAGGGCCGATTTCTTGATTTTCATCAAATTCTGTCATAGGAAACCGGGCAAAACGACATATCAATCCTGGTTTTCCCAATCTTTAGAACCAAAGTTTAAGCAAGCGCTTACTATCAGAATGCGGATGCGGGCAATGAGAAGATCATAGCTCTCCTCACTATGAATAAGTACCCCCAGATGGAGACACTCTCCTACGAGGATGCAGTGGTTGCGCCAACCATGAATGCCATTACCCCCAGCTATTTTCATATCTATGTAAATAATATTCAAGGAAGAGAGAATCTGGCAAAAACGCCCGAAAAATGGGGGAAAAAGAGATTGAAGATTTTCCCTTAAGGGTTTTTATTTTTTTCCTTAAGGAAAAATATATTTTTCCTTAAGGAAAACGACAGCTTCTCTTAAGAGTTTTTTCCGCCACGTTAAACTTGTAAAGTTATTTACCACTTACAAACTTTATTTTACCCGAAGAAATCTATCCCCCAAAGTTACACTATACTCATCCTTTCCATAAATTACTTCTTGTCTTTCTACAAAAGACTTCAGTGTTTGTTCCAACACACCAGGTCTCGTAAAGTTATTGCCATTGAAGTCGAGGTGGGACACTGGATATTGCTTCCACTCCTTCTCCAACTTGTCGATGGCAAGTCCCTTGAACAGCTCTTTTTTCCCCTCGAAATAACACTTCAAGGTAGAGTGAAAGAAGAATATCTTTTTTATAAACTTGAGCAAAAACTTTGCTCTTTCAAGATTTATTCGTACTTTTGCACTCAAAAACAAAACGAAGAGGAATAAAGCGGATGCTGGATCCTCTTTCATCATCAACAATAAAGTAGAATGCCTATGCTGAATATTGCAGAATATTTTCCAATTACCGACCCTACGCTGATCTTCTTCGTAGTGCTCCTCATCATCCTCTTTGCCCCTATCATCATGGGTAAGCTCAGAATCCCCCATATCATCGGAATGGTACTGGCGGGCGTGCTTGTCGGCAAATACGGACTGAATATCCTGGAGCGAGATGCATCTTTCGAGCTGTTCGGCAAGGTGGGACTCTACTACATCATGTTCCTCGCCGCCCTGGAGATGGACATGGAGGGTATGAAGAAAAACAAATCGCGGCTCATCATCTATGGTCTGCTCACCTGCTTCGTTCCCTTCTTCCTCACCTTCGGCATGAGCATCTGGTTGCTGCACTATTCCACCAGGGCATCGTTTCTGCTGAGCTGCATCATGGCTTCCAATACCCTGATAGCCTACCCTATCGTTTCCAGATATGGTCTGCAGCAGAAACCGAGCGTTACACTAAGCGTGGGTTCCAGCATGCTTTCGCTGCTGATAGCGCTCATCATGCTGGCAGGTCTCGTCGCCTCGTTCTCCAGTCACGATGGTCTGCTCTTCTGGGTACTCTTCACCGTCAAGTTTGCCGCATACTGCGGAGTAATGATATTCCTGATACCGCGACTCACGAGATGGTTTCTGCGCCGGTACAGCGATTCGGTGATGCAGTTTATCTTCGTGATGGCGATGCTCTTCATGAGTGCCACCCTATCTCAGATAGTAGGCATCGAGGGCGTGTTCGGTGCCTTCTTCGCAGGTCTTATATTAAATAGGTATATCCCGCACGTATCTCCGCTGATGAACCGACTGGAGTTTACGGGCAATGCCCTCTTCATCCCTTACTTCCTCATCGGTGTGGGTATGCTCATCAATGTGGGTCTGCTTTTCCAGGGCAGTCATATCCTTTGGGTCATCTTCTGCATCGTGTTCTTCGGAACCTTGGGAAAAGCCATCGCAGCCTATGCCGCCTGCTTCGGATTCCGGTTGCCGCTGTCATCGGGTCACATGATGTTCGGTTTGACTTCTGCCCATGCCGCCGGCAGTATCGCCATGGTGATGGTGGGTATGAACCTCCTGGTGGGTCCGAACACCTATCTGGTGAACGATGACATGCTGAATGGTGTGGTGATGATGATTCTCTGCACCTGCGTCATCTCTTCGATGCTCACCGACTGGAGTTCCAGAAAGATTATCCTCCGCGACAAGGAGCTTCCGGATGCCGAAGATACCAAGAAGGCAAGCGATGAGAAGATTCTCATACCGGTGAAGTATCCGGAATATGCCGATAATCTGATGAGCCTTGCCTTTCTGGTGAGAAACCAGAAGCTGAACAGAGGACTGGTTTGTCTGAACGTGGTGTATGATGACAAGGATATGCGATACAAGCAGGAACAGGGCCGACAGCTGCTGGACCATTGCAGTCAGTTGGCTGCAGCCACCGACGTGATGACCCAGACGCAGGTTCGCATCGCAGCCAACATCGCCAATGGCATCAAGCATGCCTTCAACGAGTTCCAATGCTCCGAAATCATCATCGGCATGCACATGCACCCAGAGATTTCGCCTAAGTTCTGGGGAGAGTTCCATCAGAGTCTCTTCAATGGTCTGAGCCGTCAGATTATCATGGCTCGCATCAAGCAGCCGCTCAATACCATTCGCCGAATACAGGTGGCTGTGCCATCGAGGGCAGAGTTTGAACCAGGATTCTACCGCTGGGTAGAGCGATTGGCGCGACTATCCGGCAATCTGGATTGCCGCATCCAGTTCCACGGCAGGGAGGAGACCCTGGCACTCATCAATGAGTACATCACCAACCGCCACCAGGAAGTACGTGCCGAATACACCCTGATGCAGCATTGGAACGAGATGCCTCAGCTTGCCTCCCACATGAGCAAGAACCATCTCTTTGTGGTGGTGACAGCCCGCAAGGGAACCGTTTCCCACAAGTCGGCATTAGAGCGATTGCCGGAAGAGCTAACCCGCTTCTTCTCGGGCACCAACCTGATGATTATCTTCCCTGACCAGCACGGAGATTCATCGGGCAATGTACTGACATTTGCCGAGCCTCAGCACCAGGAGGAAATCAGTGCCTACGTGGCATTCAACCAATGGTTTAAGAAGAAATTCAGAAAATAAAGAGAAAACAAAGGATACTAAAAAAGGTCGCCAACATGCTGGCGACCTTTTTTAGTATATACACAAATGTTAAAAACCACCCTAAATACTAAGATTTCCACTTTAAAAGTCCTTAATCTTGATCTTTTTTCTTACCTTTGTGGTCTATATTCGACAATTCTTGAAAGGAAAAGTCAGTCGATTTTTCATCTAACCTCTGGATATAACATTGGAAGATAAAATCAAACAGCCTTTAACGGCTAATGCTTCATTGTATAATGGGCAACCTACTGACACTGGTTCATCGTGTCCAAGTGCAAGACTTACCTCTTGTACGCCCTCCATCTCAAAGAACAAAGGTGGGGTGTCGGTAGAGAATGTGCCTTCACAAAACAAGCAATGGTTCGTTCTGCGAGTTACATATGGGCGTATTATCAAGGCAAAAGCATTTATAGAGGCTAAAGGACTCGAATGTTATGTACCTTTGCGATATAAAGAGGTAAGAAAGCAAGGAAAGAAGCGAATTATAACGGAGCCTCTTATTTCATCTTTTGTGTTTGTTCATGCATCAGCAGAGCAAGTTGACTCTCTTTTGCAAGATAAGAACATCAAGGCTTTTGAAAATAGAGCTTTGTTGAGTTACTATTACGACCATACTTCACATTGTGAAAATGCGCCAACCAAGAATCCTCCTCTTATCATTGCCGATACAGCTATGGATAATTTCATCCGTTTAACCTCCATACATAATCCTCACATCATCCCTGTTACTTCAGAGAATATCAAATATAAGTTAGGGGATGAAGTCGTGATTACAGAGGGTGAGTTTAAGGATATACATGGTAGAGTAACAAGGATTGCAGGTCAGCAGAGAGTGGTGGTAGAACTTTTTGATGGATGCTTGGTGGCTACGGCGTATATACCGAAGGAGGCGATGAAAATAGAGATAGTAAATAGAATTAGAGAATAAATGATGGAATTAACAAACCAACAAAATAAAGTTTTCGAACAAATTAAAGCTTTTCTTAATAGTGATGCATCTGTTTTTATTCTTCGTGGTTATGCTGGTACCGGTAAAACTACGATGGTTAAGGTGATAGCAGACTATATTGAACAAACTCGTCAGTTAGCAATGATGGCTCCTACAGGACGTGCAGCAAGAGTTCTTGCTATGAAGACGGGGCATACAGCTACAACTATTCACAAAGCGATTTATTCCAAAGCACACGTTGAGCCAAAAAAAGTCAAGAATATTGCAGAGTCAGAGTTTAAGTTTGTATTTTCTATCAACAACTCTGAAAATGGAGGCAATATTGTTGCTATTGTAGATGAAGCATCAATGGTTTGTTCTCGTAAGATAGAACATGAATTGTTTATGTTCGGCACAGATAATCAGATGGAAGATCTCCTTACGTTTGTACGACCTAACTTTGGCGGTAAAGTGATTTTTGTAGGAGATCCTGCGCAGTTGCCTCCAGTTGGAGAATCAGTATCTAATGCATTACGGGCTGAGTATTTTAAAGAGAAAGGTCTGAAGGTCATTGAGGCTGAGCTTACAGAAGTGCTTCGTCAAAAGGATGATAGCGTTATCCTAAAGAATGCTATGATGATACGTGATCTCCTTAAAAAGGACAAACGTAACCAACTTGTATTTGAAGAGCAAAAGGATGATGTGGAAACAGTTCCGTCAGAACAGTTCCTTGATAAATACCTTAATTACAGAAAAGAATCAGGAAAACACGATAGTGTTATAATATGCTATTCAAATAAATCTGCAAACAGATATAATAGAGACATCCGCAAATCTCTTTATGGAGGAGATGTGCCTCTTCAGAAAAATGACATTTTACTTATTACACAAAACAACTATAGGCTTGATCGTATGAACGGAGAGTTTGTTCCTGTACTTTCCATTGGAGAGAGAATACAACAATCTGCTCCTGTATATGCCCAAATCGGAGGAAAGAAAGAGCGCATTGTCATTACTCTAAACTTCATTAAAGTAACAGTTCCTAATGGCGATGGTAATCCGATTCCATGTATGTTGCTTGAGGATTTATTGACAAGCGATACAGCAACAATTTCGATAGATGAAAACAGAGCTCTGTATATCAATTTCTGTATGAGGAATCCAAATTTAAAACAAGGTACAGAAAGTTTTGCAGAAGCTCTTCTCAATGATGAGTATTACAATGCTATACGTGCAAAATATGGATATGCCGTAACAGGGCACAAATGTCAAGGTGGTGAATGGGGAAAAGTGTTCGTTGACTACACGGGTAGAACAGGACTTGATGATGACAGTCTAAGATGGGCATATACAGCTACAACACGAGCACAGAAAACACTTTACGTAACAAACCTGCCACATATCACACCGTTCTCAAAATTCAGAATCGAACCTATACAAAAATGCAAGAACATAGCTCCGGAATGCAGAATCCTTAACGAAGTCCCGCCTACACCATTCCACAACAAGAATGTAGACAATGGCATAAGGGCAAAGTACCATTGCATTGCAAAAAACATGGAATATACTCCGTACAGAATAATAAGCGTACAAAGTCGTCCGTATTTGGAGATATACAACATACAAACTCCAGACGGAGTTGACAGATATGATCTCTTCTATAAAGCTGGAGATATCTTCCAGCCTGCAAAGGCGGCATCTCCGAATCAGCATACACCGCTTATAGAAATTATGTTGAATGACGAACAAGGAATGTCTTATAAATATAATTACATTCCCTCCGATGAATCACACTGCAAGTTGCTTGATTTGATTAGGTCGGCATGTGATACTATAAGTGTTCAGATTACGAACGTAGTTGAACATGCTGAAGATTTCAGCACTACATATTATATGCGTACCAGCGGGACATTCTCATATATAAAGGTGTATGTAAATTCTAACGGATTTATCACATACGCCAAACCTATGTCACTGAAAGGTAAAGATGACGGAGAACTTAGTGAAATAATAGAAATAATAAACTCACATTTTGTATAATATGGCAAATGTTAAAGATATAACAACAATGTGCAAGGCAGGTCAAGTACAGGAAACATACGAACTTGCCAAAACCGATTTGGCGGCTAGGCCAGCCGATATCTGGGCACAAAGAGCTGTTGGTTGGGTGCTATATTACATGATAAAAGCTGATTCTGAAGTTGGTGACTATGCCAAACTGTTAGAACATATAAACGAGCTTAAATCATTAGATCAGCTGACTATAGCCAATGACAGTATGATTTTTGACAATGTGCAATTCCAAATAGCAAACTTCATCAAGAATAATATATTCTTAACAGACATTGAAGCATCTTCAAAACTATCAACGTTGTTTTCGAAGTTTAAGGATTATGAATTCAAACCATCCATAGGTCATTCCTTCCTTCTTCAAGCCATTCTCAAATTTGAGAATTGGTCTGAAATGCCTGAATTTTTTGATTGGTGGAATTTGGACGACCTATCTTCTAAAGACTATGAGCCATACGTCAATCAGAAAGGACAAAAGATAATGATTCTTGCCGAACGTGCCTTCATAGCAAATTCCAAGGCGTTGCTTAGACTAAATGATCTTGGACGAATTGAGGAATTCCTTCCCAAGTTGGACAATCTTATGAATAACCATAAAGAAATGATGTATCCAGGTTATTTCTACGGGAAACTTCTCTTGGCTTTAGGAAGTAATCGAGATGAAGCTTTAAAAGTTATTATACCTTTTGCGAGAAAAAAGGCTACCGAGTTTTGGGTTTGGCAGCTTTTAAGTGATGTTTTCACGGATGATGAAGACAAACAACTAGCTTGTCTGTTACGTGCAGTTCATTGCCGAACACAAGAAACCTTCCTTGGTAAAGTTCATATCAAATTAGCCAATTTGTATATAAAGCGTGGATTACTTAACTCTGCACGTTATCATATTGATGCTGTAACACGATGCTATGTTTCACAAGGTTGGAGACTACCAAACGAAATAGATTGCTGGATACACCAACCGTGGCTTAATTCTACTATACCAGACGGAAATGTTTCTATTGATTATATGTCCATTACGGATGCCATATTATGCAATGGCGCAGAAGAATGTATTGCAGTCGTAACATACGTTGATCAAACTAATCATAAAGCTTTTATTATTTATGGCAAAGAGAAAAGGACAGTTCAAAAGTTACGGTTTAGGGTACAGGCTGGAAATATTTTGAAATTGCATTATATTACAGATAATGAAGGCAGAATGAAAATTATCAGTTCAACAAAATTTCAACTGCCTTCGAATCTAAATTATGCTAAATATGTGGAAGGAAAGATTAACAAAAGGGACGATAAAGAATTTGCATTCTTAAAGTCAGGTTCTATAAGTTGCTTTGTTTCACCAAATATTGTAAAAAAATACAAATTAAAGAATGGTGATAATATCAAAAGTCTGATTATCTATGATTATGACAAAAAGAAGAATGCATGGAATTGGGTTTGTGTAAACGCAAAGAAGTAAAAAAACAATATACAATGAAAGAATTAACGCATAATGCAAAAATAGCTGTATTAAAAATATTGAATGACATCGTTAATGCAGATAATATTGTAAAAGATGTCGAAGTTGATTATATGAATGAAATTGCACGTTCTTTCGAACTTGCAGATAATTATATGGTCGAGGTAAACAATCTTGTTACGTTACAAGCTTTGGCAATAGTAAGAACACTATCAACTGATTTAAAGCAGGAAATTGCCCAGATGATGGGAAAGATGATTGTTATTGATAAAGACATTAATTATAATGAGGTAAAACTATATAATGCAGTCTGTGAATCATGCAATATTGAACGCAATTTCAATATTGAAGACTATCCTCCTGAGGTAACTATAAGTGGTGCATATGTTAATCTAAAATAGAAGTGAACAGATATGAACATAGCAGAACAGATACATTTGAAACTTCAACTGAAGGAAAGCTCTGAAATAGAATATAAATCAGCCGCAGGCGGATTCCCAAAAGCTGAATTTTGGCGTTCTTTCTCAGCATTAGCCAATACTAATGGTGGAACAATTGTGTTGGGAGTAAAAGAGAAGAATCATAAATTCACCCCTGATGGCCTTTCAAAAGAGCTTGTTACAAAATACAGAAAGCAGTTTTGGGATGATGCACACAATAAGTCGTGCGTAAATATTCCACTGCTAGTAGAGAGCGATATAGAAGAAATAAAGACTGACAGAGGGCAATACTTACTTGCCTTTAGAATTCCTCGTGCACAATATAACTTGCGCCCCATTCACCTTACACTTACTCCGTTTGGACATACTTACAAGCGCAGGGACGAGGGAGATTATCTATGTACAGATGATGAGATAAAGCAGATGTACTCGGATGCCAACAATATGAGAGCATCCGCAGATTCTCGAATCCTACGAGGTTATTCCATTGATGACATTGATATGCTGACTCTTCACCAGTATCGCCGTGCATATGATATCAAACACGAAAACCATCCTTGGACTGAGGTTGATGACAAACAGTTCTTGGAAAACATAGGTGCCTATCGTAAGGATAGAGCTACATCAACCGAAGGATTTACGGTTGCAGGAATGCTGATGTTTGGTAAAAGTAACAGTATTACAGATCCAGAATGTTGCCAAGAGTTCTTTCCTGACTATCGTGAACATTTGATTGATGACAGCCGGATACGTTGGACAAATCGTATATATCCAGACGGAACTTGGGAAGCTAACCTTTACCAGTTCTTCACTCGTGTTTTGCCTTTGTTGCAACATGCGTTACCTGTACCATTCAGTCTTGACAATAATCAAATAAGGAATAATACCACTACAGCTCATGTGGCTCTGCGTGAGGCTTTAGCTAACAGCATCATTCATGCAGCATATACTGTGAGGGGTAATATTGTCATAGACAGATATTTCGACCGTATTGTGTTATCCAACCCTGGTACAATGCTTGTCAGTATGGAAGAATATTATGAAGGAGGACACAGTGTGTGCAGAAACCCTGTAATCCAAAAGATGTTTGTATTCTTGGGAATTGGTGAAAAAGGTGGTACAGGTGCCGATGTTATCGCAAAAGGATGGAAGGATAATGGTTGGAGCATCCCAACAGTTGAAGAAAAGAGTAATCCTGACAGAATCGAAACTTGTCTTAAACTGAGAAAAAACATCAAAGAGACTACGGAAACTCCTGCCGACACTACGGAAATAACTACGGAAACTCCTGCTGATACTACGGAAACAACTACGGAAACTCCTGCCGACACTACGGAAACCATTCTTGAAATAATCAGTAATAATCCTAAGGTCACGGCAAAAGAACTTGCATCCGTATGTGGCATAACAGAAGATGGGGTTGCCTACCATATCAAGAAATTAAAGCAAAGAGGACGGCTTATTCGCATTGGAGGCTCACGTAATGGAGGCGAGTGGAAGGTAGTTGAGTAATTAGTTGGGCAAATACTAAGCGGATTTTAGCGGAATTATGGCGAATTCGTCATTATTATAGCGGAAAATCATTTTGAATCCATCAAAAAATGACGAGATTTATAGGGAAAACAACTAATTATAGCGGATTATATCGAAAAGTGTGTCATGATACTAAAAAAGGTCGCCAGCATTTTGGCGACCTTTTTTAGTATATAAACAATCAAAACGATTCGGATTCATCAAGACGATTCTTATGATTTATTTCGTATTCAAAACCAGCTTCTTGGCTTTCATCTTTTCGCCAGCTACCGAAAGTTCTATCTTTCCTGGCTTATCGCCTGCTCTCAATATCACGAGGGCGGAACCCTGGAAAAGATTGCGCTGAATGGTCTTCTCCAACTGGGTCTTTCCGATATGAAGTTCATCCGATGAGATGTTTCCATTATCCACCGCCACGATATTCGCATCGCCCTTCACGGTGAAAGTCAACTTGTCGAATGCCTTAGCATCCTTCACGTTCAGTACTCTTCTGCCCTTCTTATCTACTGCATAGATGCGAACGTGCATCAGATCCTTACCGTCAGCATGCCAGGTCTCCATATCCGGAACCAGCTTCAGAGCCACAGCCTCGCCCGTGGTCTCTATCTGATGGCGATCCACCACCTTGCCGTTCTTCTTGGCCACAGCCACCAGAGTGCCTGGAGCATAGGCGATGTTGTCCCACTTGATGCGGGCACGGAGCTTAGGGTCGTTGCTGTTCTTCTTCACTCCCAGACTCTTGCCGTTCAGGAAGAGTTCCACCTCGTCGCCATTGGTATAGGTATAGAGAGAAACCTGCTCGCCAGCCTCACGGTTCCAGTTTTCTGAAAGCTTTCCGGCAGAAACATTGATGCCATTCCACTGGATGTTACCACCCGATTTCTCAATAACACCGATGTGAACGGTTGGCTCGTCAGAAAACATGCTCTTCACGAAATAAGCATCTGGCTTTGGCTGAAGAGAAAGATCGAACACACCCTGGTTCCAACCCTTGACAGGCCATCCCATGCTCTCGCCCAGGTAATCGATGGCGCCCCAATAGGCAAGACCTATCACCTTGTCGAGATCCATATCGTAGAAGTTTGGTCCCATGGCAGCCACACTTGCCTCACTCTGATAGAAGGTTTTCTCAGGATAGCGCTTGCTGTCGCCAGGGAAGTACATATAGCGATAGTTATATGAGTTCACCTCTGTCTCTATTGCCAGGTCGGCTGGGATGGAATCCGTCTCCAGGTTACGATAACGGGGATGCATCGCCACGGTGGTGAGTCGGGTATCGTCATAACGGTGCAGCAACTCTTTCTGCAGTTTGTAGGCAGTAACGCCCCAATCGTTGAAAGGCAGATTGCTATATTGCTGCAATTCATTTCCCAGACTCCACATCACCACCGACGGATGGTTTCTGTCTCGCTTTACCCATTCCGGAATATCTTTCTGCCAAAGGCTCTCCCACTCCACTCTGCCGCCTGCATACTGAGTAAGCCATTTGTCGTACAGTTCATCCACCACCAGGATGCCATACTTATCGCAGAGTTTCAGGAAATCCTCGCTATATGGATTATGAGAGGTGCGGATATGATTCATACCGAATTGCTTCATCAGTTTCAGTCGCTTCTCGATGGCACGCGGATAGGCGGCAGCACCCAGGGCACCGAGGGTATGATGGTTGGCATAACCTTTCAAAAGCACCTTTTTGCCGTTTACCAGCAAGCCCTTCTGCGGAACGATTTCGATGGTGCGCACACCAAACGGCTCCTTAATCTGGTCGGCTATATTGCCCTCGTTGTCATAAAGTGTCACCTCGGCAGTATATAAATAAGGTGAATCCGGCGACCACAACTTAGCGTTTTCCAAAGAGATACTTGGCAATTCATACTCTCTGTCTCTCCACTTGGCATTGAAGTGGATATCGTTCTTCTGCTCAGCCACCACCTTGCCATCGGCATCGAGAATACGAACGCCTACCGGCATCTTGGCAGTGCTCTGTCCCTTAGCCAGTTTCTGCTGGTTGATAATCTCTGTCTTGATTTTCACCTCTTTGTTATCCTGGGTGCGGATAAAGAGCGGATGGCGAGGGAAGAACAGTTCCTTGTTGGTGACAATGAGATTGACATCACGATAGAGACCGGCACCCGTAAACCAGCGGGAATTGTTAGGATTTCGGGTATCCGCCTTGACGGTAATCTCGTTAGCCTCTCCCCATTTCAGGAGCTTGCTCAGATCGATATCGAAACCGAGGTAACCATAATCGGTACCTCCGATGCGCTGACCATTGAGATAAACATCTCCCACCAGCATGATGCCCTGGAAATCGAGCATGATGCGCTTTCCCTTCCATTCATCCTTGAGAGTAAGCTCGTAGCGATACCATCCGATGCCCATCTCCTTGAATCCACGGGAACTCAATCGACTACGCACGTTGCTGCCCGCATCGCTGTTATCTGGTCGCTCACTGGCATCCGGAGCCACCCAATCCTGTCCTATCAGGAAATCATGTGGCAGATTCACCACATCATCCCCGCTCTGAGTAGTTTTCAACTCAGAGATATTCTTCACATCTCCGCGATGGAACTGCCATCCCTGGTTGATGCTGATAGTATCGCGCACCACAGCCTCAGCCGAAAGGGTTTCCATCAAAGGCAAACCGCTCAGCAGCAACGAGGCGAAAAGTATTGTCTTTTTATTCATTCCAAATTCATTTAATATGAGATTTGAAGCAAAAGAACTAATCATAAAGTTCAATGTTCAAAGCTCAAAGTTCAATGTTTAAAGTATTAATTTCCGTCTGGCTTGGTTACATCCTGGTTCACGGATGGATACCATACGAATTGATTGAAATCATCTGGCTGCGCAGGATTGAAGTCCTTCCAGTCTGCACGGAGATACTTCACGATAGGCAGATTGAGCTGCTTCATGCCCATTACCACCATCTTTGCCACCTCGTAGGCTCCGTATGGATTGAAGTGGGTGTTATCCTCCAGAGCCTTAGGCTGGTTAGGATAAGTATTTGCCGGATAGTGAACCAGCGACTTCTTACTGTTCTCGTAACCCAAGGTCTCGAAGAAAGTGCGGGTCATATCGTGAAGTTCTATCACAGGCACGCCCTCTCGTTTCGCCACTGCTCGCATGGCATCAGGATAATCGCCATGAGTTTCCTGAATCTTGCTATGGGTAGCCTGGTCAAACATTCGGCGCTGGGTAGGAGTTACGAAGATGATGTTGCCACCCTTCTTGCGTACCTCGTCGATGAATTTCTTCAGGTTGAAAGAGAAATTATACCAGGCACCACTGCCTGCATACTTCTCCTTCTGGTCGTTGTGTCCGAACTCACAAATCACATAGTCGCCCTTCTTCATCATCGCCAGCACCTTGTCCAGACGGTTGGAGGCAAGGAAGGAACCTGCCGTCAGTCCGCTCTCGGCATGGTTTGAGATAGCCACCTCAGGACCAAACCATCGGGTCACCATCTGTCCCCAGGAAGCGTATGGCTCCGTAAACTGATCAACTACCGTAGAGTTGCCACAAAGGAACAAGGTAGTGGTTTCGGCTGGAGCCGGCTCCACCTTGATGCTCTTCACCACAGGGGCTGCACCAGTAAACTCCAAGGTCAGCTTTTCATCCCAGGTAAAGTATCCTTTCTCACGGGCTTTGATTTTCACATTCTTCTTATCAGTAATATAAGGAGAGCGCTTGTTCACGATGAAGGAGTAAGTCTTGAACTCGCCCTTCCTGGTGCTCACCTCATCGAGCATCAATCTGCGACTTTCGGCACGCACCACCGTCTTGCCCGCCTTTTTCTTAGAACCGAGCACCACGGTCACCTTATAGTTGCCATCTGCCACCTTCACGGAATAGAAGAAAGGCGCATTGCTCTTTGCCTTTGGAGCAGCCACGATATCGTATCCCTGTCCGTTCTCTACGGAATAAACAGGCTGCGCCTTCAACATATCAATATCAAAAGTCTGGGCATTGGCTCCTACAGAAGAAGCCAACGCCAGCAGGCTGGTAAATAAAAAATTTCTTGTCTTCATTTTGATCCTTCTTTTAAGAACAATCTTATTCCATTGCTTTACTTCAGATACTTTGCCAAAGGACTCTTCATCTTCTTCAAGCCCTTAGCCACGCACTTGGCATTGTGCCGGGCACCCTTCAAGCTAGTATGAGTATGATCCTTCTTGTAATAAGCCTTCACCTTTTCCTTACCTATCTTATCATAAGAATCGGCAGCGATGTTGTGGAGGTCGAGGAAGGCAACGCCTGTCTCTGCAACGATTTCGCGATACCACTTGCCGTAGGTATCGTTTCGGCGCTCCATCTTTCCGTCAGGCCACTCGTTGCGAGGAGTCAGGGAAACGAGGATTGGGGTAGCACCCTTCTCGCGAACATCCTGGATGAACTTTTTCAGATACCAGCCGAAGGAATAAACCACCTCATACTGCTTGCTCTCTTCCATCTGATAGATATGGCAGGTATCCTTGGCACTAGGAATGGAACCGCGCATCTTCTTATCGGTCATAGAACAGATGTCGTTATGACCGAACTCGATGAGCACATAGTCGCCTGGCTGAAGACTGTTATATACCTTCTCCCATCTTCCTTCATTAAGATAAGAACGGGAACTGCGACCCGCCTTGGCTGCATTTACGCAGGTAATCTTCTTAGGATTGAAGATGGTATAAGCCTGAGAGCCCCAGCCCCACATGCCGTCTTCTTCCTTATCGGCATTCTTCACAGTACTGTCGCCTGTGAAGAAGACGACCGGTTTACCCGGTTCACGCTTGAAATTCTCTACTGGCAAAGCCACATTGATCATCATCGCCTGCAAAGGAGCCAGATTCGGATCCTTACTTTCTGCCAATCCCTCTGCAGCCGAACGGGCATTCATCATCGCTCCGAAGCGGGAGGTGTGGATATGGTCGGTGAAGAAATGATACTTCTCCTTCCAATGACCATAGCTGTCGAGCTTGACTGCCGAAATCTCGTTCAGATCTACAAAAGGAACGCCTTCCTGCTCAGCCACCTGCTTTGCCCACAATCCGAAGGTCTTGTTGACGCGGATAATCTTGTCGTTCTCATCGTAGGCATCACGTGGAGTCAGCGACATCAGAATAGGATGAGCACCCAGTGCCTTACAGTCGTTGATGTATTTGCGCATGTATTCACCGTAAGTATAGACGGTTTCCTTCACGCCCGTCTCCTTGATGGTGACATTGAGCGAATCCTTGCCGATGCCAGGGATACTGGCACGTGCTCTTCCGCTATCGTAAGGACCATTGTCGTTATGACCGATGGAGATGATTACCCAGTCGCCTGCCTTGATGCCCTTGCGCACATCCGGCCAAAGACGGTTGTAGAAGGTACGGCTGCTCATACCGCCCAAAGCCTGGTTTTCTACCGTAATCTTGTTGGCATCGAAGAACTCGTGCTCGTAGTATCCCCAGCCCCACTGACCGTTGTTACCATTACCCAGTGTGCCATTGCGCATGGTAGAGTTACCTATCAGGAAGAGTACCGGGTTGTTTCCCTTGCGACTGGTTCCCGGTTGGATTCGGGCGGTCATCGCCTTGTTCAGGCTATCTACGGTATTGTCGATAACCTTGTTGACATCTTCCATCGGTTTTGCCACCTGGGCAAAGGAAGCTGTAGTTGCTGCCATCAATGAGATGGCAAATAATATTCTTTTCATATCCTTTATCGCTTTATATCTTATATTCTCTGTATTTCCTTATATCTTAATAAACGTATCAGATACATCTCTATCTTGTCAGAATCTCTATTTTTTTTCAAATTCTTATTTCTGAATCTTCTCAGCATGATCAGGCAGATAATACCCCAGATGCGGAGGCTGGTTATAGCCCACATTCTGCCAGGCCACTCCCATCCGATAGATATGGTCGTGCATCAGGGTTGGAACCCGATATTCTGTAGGGATATTGGTGGTGAAGATATTGAGATGCGAGGCATCGCTCTTGTCCCAATAGATGACTTCTTCTCGCCAGTCGCCAAAGAGATCAGCCTGCAGATTCGGGGTCGCCTTCGACCAGTTGCAACTCACCGAGTTTCCCATCTCGTAGAGCTGTTTTCCATTGCTCAAAGGCAACGCCACCGCTTCCTTTCCGTTCCATTTCTGGAGATAAGGAGGAAAATGAGGAGGACGTCCGTTTGCCAGAAGTTCATCCTGCAAGTCACCATCCCAGTAGATCCGGAAGTTCATTGCCGGCATTCTGGAAACAGCTCTGAAACTCGTTTTCTCATTACTTCTGAAATGATCAGCTTCATGATTTTTCTTATAGGATAAAGATGTTTCTGCCGAAACAGTCTTACCCTTGATGTCTCTTACAACAGGAGCATCCGAACACCAAAGTTCATATCCCCTATGCTTGGCATCGATATCAGCAGCCACTCCTCTTCCGGTATCTTCCTTATCGAGTGTACGGAACAGGATTTCGCCTGTTCTTGCATCCCGCAGGTCAGAACCGTAAGGATATTCTTCGTGTACCATATAATATTCCAAGCCCGGACGGTCGGGATCCAGGTCAGCAAGATGCTGCGCATCGCCATGTCCCAATCCGGTAGAATACAACAAGGTTCCGTCATGGTTGATGGCAGCCGAACCGTATGTGATTTCGTCACATCCATCCCCATCCACATCGCCCACAGCCAGACTGTGCGCTCCCTGGGCATAGGCAGTTGCCTTACATCCATGAGCTTCCTTCAACACCTTTCCGTCGGCATCGGTCACCTTCCAGTCGTTGGGAGTCAGCGAAGCATGGAGCCATTTGGTCTTGAGTTCCTTTCCGTCGAAATCTACCGCCCAGAGATAAGAGCGGGTATAATAGCCACGGCACATCACGGCACTCGGCTTCTTGTCGGCACCCTCCAGGAAAGCCACGCCAGCCTGGTATCGCTCGCCACGGTTGCCATAGTTTGCCTTGTCGCCCCATACGGAAGAGTAGGCAGGGAATCCGTTCTCCAGATGCTCCCCCTCTTCCACCTGGTTGCCAACGCCGAAGGCTCGGTTGGGCTGATACCAGATGGTATGCATCGCCTTTCCGGTTTCGCCATGGAAGACCGTCAGCAGTTCGGGACCGGTCATAATGCGACCTCTGGAATTGCGATAGTCGGCATGGTTGTCGATGGAGCGGATTCCGTCATCCGTAGCCGCATCGCTCACAAACCTGCCCCTGGCATCTACCGACCCAGCCGATGCCTTGCAGACCATTTCTGCCTTGCCATCGCCGTCGAAATCATAGACCAGGAACTGGGTATAGTGGGCACCGGCACGGATATTCTTTCCCTGATTGATGCGCCAGAGTTGGGTTCCATCCAGCTTATAGCAGTCGAAGATGACTTCTCCCGTATAGCCGTCATGCGAATTGTCATGCGAATTGGTCGGGTCCCATTTCAGGACGATTTCGTATTCTCCATCACCATCCACATCACCCACGCTACAGTCGTTGGGGGTATATTCGTAGGATTTTCCATCGGGAGAGACACCGCCGGCAGGACGGTTGATGGGCAGGGAGCGATAGAGATCATTCCATGGCTTCACCGCCTTCGAAACTTCTCTTTCAGCCGGAGCATCCATCCTGGGTTTCTTCTGATAAGTGATGATTCGATAGCTGCTGGCAGCAGAACCTTTCCGGTCTGTATAATTGGTCAGCTTCACCTGATGGGCGATAATCTTTCCATCTCTTTCTATGTCGAAGCATACGTGTTTGCTATCCGTCCCCAGCAATCGCCAGCTGAGGAAGATTCCCTTGTCCTGGGCAAGCAAAGCCACCAAGCCACGGTCCAGCTTCTCCATCTGCGATACCGGAGTCTGCACTTGTGCATTAAGATGAGAGCAAGGAGCCATTGTCAGCGCCATACCCATCATCGGAAATAACATTTGTTTGATTTGCATGATGATAGTTGTTTATTGTTTTGTATTTCTGCTACAAAAGTACGCATAATCCGGTTCATCTACCTAGTAATATTATCCGAAGAAGCGAACTATCATACAATTCTTCATTATTTCATTCTTACAGTTTTCTGTATGAGAAGAAAAAAGAGCGATACCTTCTACCTAGAGAAAGATACCGCTCTTCAACATATAATCATTAACCTATCCTATAGATATCCGATTAGTAACCAGGATTCTGCATCTTCTCCTTCTCCTCATTGCTCAGGGAAGCACCATTCGCATTGGTGATACCGTCGAGGAATGACTGAGGAATAGGGCGATAGTAATGCTTGGCTGGGTCGAACTTACCGATGCCACGCTGAGAACCATCGTTGAATGCATTCCAGCGAGCCTCCAAGGTCTTGGTACGTGCCAGGTCTTCCCAACGCTGGCTTTCACCAATCAGCTCACGGGTACGCTCATTCAGGAGGAAGCACATCATCTTCTCTGCCTCTGAATTGCACTTCAAGGCTTCGTAGATAGGCTTATCTGCCTCTGAGTTCAGAATATCATCAACACTGTTCAGATGCATGCTGCTCTTGGTTGCGGCGGTAGTTACAGGAATGTTGTTTGACTCGAAGTAAGTGTTCTCCTCTGTATAGATGGCACCCTCGGCAGAGAAACCGCCACCCTTGTTGGTGCAGACACTGTTCTTCTTGTAAGCCTGACCACCGTCACGGCTGATAGAGCGATCCTCACCCTCAGCATATCCGGCACGGTCGCGAACCATATTGAGATACTTGATGGCATTGCTGTAATCCTTCTTACGGATATAAGCCTCGGCAACCATCAGCACATCGTCAGCAGAACGGGCGATGATGGCATCGCGGGTACCAAACTGAGAAGCGATAGCGTTGCGGGCTCCGTCACGGAACTTAGACAAGGCTACGCCACGGTTGTGTGGATAGATGGTATAGTAATTACCAGAGTGGGTAGTATTGTCCTTGGCAGTATTCCACTGGAATGGCTGACCGGCATAGTAGCGTACAAAGGTATGCTCTGGGCAGACCTTGCCATCCTTCAATACGAAATCCTCTGACTTAGACTCGTTGCCATCCTTGTCATGACCAGGAGTGAAACGGGTATCACCAGGATTGTTTACGATATACTTCAAACCAATCTGTCCACCCACGAAGCGATGCTCGCCAGCAACATCCTCTGCAGTATATTCATCAGGATTCTTAGCCATGACTGCAGCATCCCACTTTGGAGCACCATTGGTATAGTTACAGCCATACTTGGTGATGAATGACTTCCAGAAACGGGAGTCGTTCACGCGGTCGAATACCTGGATGGTATATTCAGTAGAGCTTACATAGCTGAACTCACGGTCGCCGGAAATATCACGCTTCATACCTGCCAGGTTCTGATATACAGATGGGAAGCAGAGGTGCATCTGGTTACCGAAACGGCCCCAGGAGTCGCTGTTGTCAGAGAACTGGGCAGCAAGTACCACCTCGCTCACCTTCTCATTGGCACCATCAGGCTCGGTGTAGTCCCAGAGTTCCTGGAAGTTGCTGCACAATGGATGCTTCTTGATTACCTCATCGCCATACTTGATGACTGCAGCCAGGTCGGCATCCTTATACTGGGAGTTCCAGCTGTCGTGCAGTTCTGATGCACGGAACAGATGAACCTTTGCCAGGAAGTGGGCTGCAGCCGACTTGGTGAGACGGCCCAGCTGCTTGTCCTCAGGTTCCTCAGGCAGCAGTTCGTATGCCTTCTCGAAGTCTGAGATGATCTGAGCGAAGCACTCTTCCTCAGAATTGCGGGTGAAGGTATAGGATACGCCTGTAGATGGCTCCAATTTCAGAGGCACACCTCCATACTGCTTAACCAGCTCGAAGTAGGCATAGGCACGGAAGAAGTAGCCCTCGCCCAGACGAATGTTATACTTGGCGCTCTTCTGGCTGTAATACAGAGGCACGTTCTGAATCAGGATGTTGGCTGGTTCGATGGTACCATACATATTGTCCCACAAAGGCTGGTTGGAACCTGTCTCGCCAGAGTTCAAGTCTGTACCATAATGGTTCCATGCAGCAATATCATTGGCACCGCCGGTAAACTCATCGATACCCATGTTATACATGTTATAACCCCAGATATAGTTGAACTTGAACTTCAACTTCTGATAAGTACCTATAGCCAGGTCGTTGATACCAGCCTCTGTCTTGAAGTAGGCAGTACCCTTCTCTGTAATCAGCTTCTCGTCGAGAAATGAGTCGCTGCATGATGTCATTGCTGTTCCCAATGTCGCTCCCAAGAGAAGAGAAGCGAATAATATCTTATTTGTTTTCATGATGAAAGTCCTGTTTTTAGAATCCAATGTTTAATCCGATAACCCAGCTCTTGATGGTTGTACCTGAACCATAAGATGTTGAGTTGTTGTCATAACTCAAGAGGTCGGTATCAAGCCACTTGCACTTCTTGTAGATAGTGAATGGGTTCATTGCCTGAACATAAACCTTGAGGTTGCTCATGCCCATCTTGCTGGTTACATTCTTAGGGAAGGTATAACCCAGAGAGATGTTACGCATCTTGATATATGAACCGTCCTGATAGTTCATTGAGCCAGAATAAGCATCTGCTGCCTGACCATTAGAACCAGGAGCATAATACTCAGCGTCCTCGTTAACACCGGCAATCCAGTAATCCAGATCACGCATAGCATACATACCGCCCAACGTCTCTGCACCCTTGGCTACGGTAAACTTCCAGCGGGCATAGATGAAGCAAGACAACTCGAAGTTCTTGTAACTGAAGGTATTGTGCCAACCGCCTGACCAGCGTGGACGAACCTTACCTACAATCTGACGGTCGTTGGCATCAATCTTGCCATCAGGATTTACATCCTTCACCTTGATCTGACCAGGCTTGCGACCAAACTTGGCAGCTTCTTCTGCCTCAGAGGTCTTCCAGATTCCATCATATACATAATCGTAGTAAACACCGATTTCCTCGCCTACGAAGAGACGATCGTTCACGTTCTCCTTCACGCCATTGTTCAACTTATCCACACGGTTGCGGTCGATGGTCCAGGTAAGACTGGTATTCCATTCGAAATCCCTGGTCTTCACAGGGATGGCATTCAACTGTACATCAAGACCCCAGCCTGAAGTCTCACCTACGTTGGCGTATGTGCTGGTATAACCGGTGAGAGATGGGATGGTGGTAGCCAGAATCAAGTCAGTAGTCTTGTTGTGATAGTAGTCAACACTACCGCTGATACGGTTATTGATGAAACCGAAGTCGAGACCTACGTTCCACTGCTTGGTCTTCTCCCAACCGAGGTCGAGGTTCGCCATCTTGTTAGGACTCTTGGCAGAAGCATCTGATGGCAGATAACCTACGGATGTTGTTGCACCCCAGGTATATACGTTGCTCTGAACGGCACCCTGAGTAGCGTATGCAGATACCGCATAGTTACCGGAAATACCATAACCCAGACGGAGTTTCAGATTGCTGATGAAATCAGCCTTCTGCATGAACTTCTCCTGATCGATGCGCCAGCCGAGCGCTACAGATGGGAAGGAAGCCCACTTATGACCGTCAGCCAACTGAGAGGCACCATCGGTACGTACACTGGCTGTCAGCATATACTTATCTGCATAGGTATAGTTCACGCGAGCCATGTAGGAAGCCAGCTGGGTCTCTGTCAGACCGGTGGTATACTGCAATGGCTTGCTCAGAGAGCTGGTGTTCCACCACAACTCGTCAGCACTTGCCACATTCGCCTTAATATTACCATTCTCATAATGATACTTGGAAGCACTCTGCAAGAGGGTTACACCGATACGATGGTTCTTGGCAATAGTCTTGTTATAGTAAACCAGGTTATCGAGTGTCCAAGCCACCTTATTGGATGGGTTGTACTGAGCCACATTGTTGCCGTCGCCATTGATACCATCAGCCGCATTGGCGATGCCCAGGCGATAGTACTGGAGCTCAGGACCAAACTGGATGCGATACTGCAAGCCCTCCAATGGCTTCCAAACCTTACCAAAATCAAACTGAGCGTAGGCACTGCCATTGATACGGAAATTGGTACGCTTGTTGGTATTATACTTCAACTCATCGATAGGGTTGATGATGTTCACGTTGTAAGCCCATGGATTGCGGATATAGTTGCCATCAGAATCGTAAGGAACAGTCCATGGAATCATGGTATTCAGAGCATTATAGTAATCGCCCGCACCGGTTACAGACTTGCTGTAGTTGTAACCGTAGTTCTGGGTTCCGTATGAAGCATTCATGGTGAAGCCCAATGTCAATGGAGCTACTGGTCTAGCCTCGAAAGATGTATTCAGGGTGAAGCGCTGATAGCTCTGACCTGGCTGAGTGCCCTTCTGGTTCAAATAACCGAAGGAACCATAGCCCTTGAACTTATCTGTACCGCCCGAAGCGCTGATAGTATGCTCGTGGGTTACGCCGGTCTGCTTACCCTGTGAAGCCCAGTCGTAAGAACCGACGAGCTCAGGATGATAAGTTCCGTTCACCCAAGCCTGCTCGATATTGGCCCAGCTGGCTGGTTCACCGCCAAAGAGTTTCTGGTCGCTGGCATAGTCTGGAGCAAAATCTGCCTTAGGATCGCCATAGCCGCCATAGTTGTATGCTGCACGGCGGGCATAGTCCAGCCACTGTGTGGCATTCATCATCTTGGTTACGTCGTGGAGTGTAGAGAAGGTTACGGTACCTGCATAGTTCAGGGTCACCTTGCCTTCCTTACCCTTCTTGGTAGTAACGAGCACAACACCGTTGGCACCACGTGCACCATAGATAGCGGTAGCAGAAGCATCCTTCAATACCTCGATGCTCTCGATATCCTGAGGGTTGATATTCTCGATACCACCGTTCTGGATAATCATACCATCTACTACATAGAGCGGAGCACTGCTGGCACCGATAGAGCGCTGACCACGGATAGTGATACTACCTACTGTACCAGGACGCTGAGAGTTGGTGATATCCACACCGGCAGTCTTACCCTGCATACCCTCCAGGGCATCCTTGACAGGCATCGCTGTCAGGTCCTTGGAATCCAGGTGAGCCAAGGCTCCGGTCACATCGCTCTTGCGCTGCACACCATAACCTACTACCACGACTTCATCCAAAGCCTTATTGTCTTCCTGCAATGTTACCTTCAGATCGCTCTTTCCGGCAACACTCACTTTCTGGGTTGTATAACCGATATACGAAATTTCCACGGTAGCATTCTTTGGCACATTGGTCAAAGTAAAGTTACCATCTAGATCAGTTACGGCACCATTGGTAGTGCCTACTACTTTAACACTGGCGCCAATGACTGGCTCGCCCATGTTATCTACAACTGTACCTTTTACTGTTTTAGCTTGCTGTACTACATTCGTGCTGCCATTCACCTGAGCTACTCCGATAGGAGAAAACATCAATGCTGAGCAAAAAAGAGTAACAGGCAAAACAGACTCCTTTAAAAATAGTTTGTTGTCCATGTCTTATTACGTTTTGGTTTATATGTTTATTGTTTCGGTTGCAAAAATACACTTATTCTTGCCGACTATACTTTATATTTTGACCATTCACCTTTATTTTTTGACTTTTACCCATTTTTTGTTTTTTATATTATGTTTTCCCTTTCTTTTTGTTTTGCGGTCTAAGGATTTTATCGTATTTTTGCAGAAGAATCAAACGACCTATCAAATGAAAAGAAACAAAAAAATATTCTACACCTTATTATATATAGTAGGATTCATCAGCATTTGGCTGATGCCTCTGCAGGCATTCGGCAGCATCAAATTAGACGGGAAGCGACTTTCGGCTAAGGACGGTCTGTCATGCAATACGGTGAACGATATCATTCAGGATAGAGATGGATTTATCTGGCTCGGCACCCCTAACGGAGTGAGCAGATATGATGGCTACCAGTTTATCAACTTCACCAATCTCAGCAAGAACTCCGGACAAAAGAGTCACCACTCCATCTCCCAACTCATCAACGACGAGAAACATGGACTCATCTGGGGCTACAATCCATCCAATATCCTCTGCTGCTTCGACCTGGAAACAGCTCATTTCTCCGATTATTTCGATAAGGAGAATGCTACGCTCTTGAGAAACCGATTCAAGAGCCAGAATGGCATGTGGCTCTTTTCTGGAGATTTTGGAGCCAGATACCTGACTTATAGCAACGGAAAGTTTCAAGCCACAGATTATACTACAAAGAACGGCAAACTGATAGGCGACAATCAGCTACAGATGATAGAAGACGCCAAACTGAATATATGGATAGCATCCGGTAAAGGTCTTAACCGCATCACCCCTGATGGCAAGAGCCATCTGAAGCTCAAGAACCAGCATATCATCACCCTGACTACTGACGGCAATCATATCGCCGTGCTGACCGACAAGGGCGATGCCTTTCTTTATGACAACTCGGGCAAACTCGTCAGGAAATCCCATCTCCCATCCATGGTGGGATATGTGGGTAAATCGCGCGCCTCCTTCTTCTGGCAGGGAGAATGGTATATCTTTACCCAGGAAGAAACTTTTGCAATGAATCTGAAGACCGGCATCTTTCACAAGCCAGCCATCCAGATACCGAATGCCATGTCGAAAACCTATCTCAAATCCTATGAGTTTCTTTACGACAAGAAGGGAAACGCCTACCTGTTCAACAAAAGGGGAAAGCTCTTCAGAAAATTCCATCTGCTGGACGACAAGGCTTACATCAACGGTAGAGACAAGAACTTCGTGGCTGCCGAAGATGCCCACGGAAATGTATATATCGTATCTTATGGTAACGGACTCTTCATCTACAACCCGAAGGAAGATGAACTCCAGCACTTCTCTGCAGCAGACAAAGACCCGCTCTTCCATTCCGACTTCCTGCTGAACGTATTCATCGACCGCAGCGGATGCATCTGGATCTGTACCGGAGATGGCGTATATTGCTGCCGTGAACTTAAGGATCTCAACACAGAGCATGTCAGGATTGAACCAAATACCAACCGGGAATGGAGCAACTACGTGCGCCATATCAGCAACATAGGCAATGACAAGCTCGCCGTCACTACCCGTGCCAACATGACTTACATCTATGATGCCAGAACCCTACAGCGAACGGTAGAAAAGCAGACCGATGCCTGCGTCTATGACTATGCCATAGATCCGCAGGGCAAGAAATGGATATCTACCAAGGGAGACGGCATCTACATTGATGGCGTAAAATATTCCAAATATGAGAAGGAACATTATGCGCCAGGTGCCGCCTTCTACAAGACCATCTTCGACAAGCAGGGAAGAGCCTGGATTGCCACCTGGGGAGAAGGTCTGCTCATCACCCCACAGACTACGGGGCAGCAGCCACGGAAATTCGAGCAGTTTCTGAATGCTGACGGCAAGGAAGCCCAAATCCATGATCTGCTTCTGGACCGCAAAGGCAGACTCTGGGTATGCAGCAACAATGGTATCCTGATGGTTAATACTGCTGAAAAGAAGATCACAGCCCAGAAGTTCCTGCACTTCAGCGACGAAAACGGAAAGCTGCCGGTAAGCGAAATCAATTGCGGCATCGAGGCACATGACGGGAAACTGTGGTTTGCAGCAACTGGCGGCATTCTGAAATGCAGCTACAATGAGAAGACCCGGGAACTGGAGTACAAGCTGTTTGATACCAGCAAAGGACTCACCGACAACAATACCCGCTCGCTGGAGGAAGACAACTACGGCAATATCTGGATTGGTACAGAGGAAGGAATCTCCCGTCTCAACGCCAAGACCAACAATATCCGTTCTTTCCAGATAGGAAGCACCATCTTCAGCAACAACTTTACGGAGAACTGCGCCACCAAGCTGAAGGATGGCAGACTGGTATTCGGTGTTGCCGACGGTATGATCTTCATCCAGCCATCCCGCACCATCAGCATACCACCAGCCCACATAAGAGCGGTCATCACCGACCTCGCCATCAATGGTATCTCAATATACGAAGCAGAAAATGAGCAAATCCTGACCAAGGCGCTGAACTATACACGGGAAATCAGCCTGCCACACGACAAGAATTCGCTCAATATCCACTTCTCCAACTTCGATTATCCGCACATCCAGAATGCGATGTACCAGTACTATCTGGAGGGAATAGACAATACCTGGCGCCCGATGACCAGCATCAACCATGCCGAGTTCAGCGATTTGAACCCTGGCAGCTACACCCTACATATCCGTACCCGTATAGGCAGCAGCCAGTGGAGCGAGGAAACCTTGCTGCACATCACCATCTGTCAGCCTTGGTACAATACGGTATGGGCGTGGTGCATCTATCTGCTCATCATCTGCGGAGCCGGACAGCTCTACTACCGTTCATGGCTGAGAAACTTCGAGCTGAACCAGCAGATTGCTTTGGAGAAACAGATGTCTGATTTCCGAATCAACTTCTTCACCCATATCTCTCATGAGTTCCGCACCCCGCTCGCCATCATCCAGAGTGCCGTGGAAAAGATGATGACCAAGGGAGAAGGCTATGCTTCCAAGAACACCATCTATACCCTCTCCAGAGGAACCAAGCGACTGCAGCGACTCATCAACCAGCTGATGGAGTTCCGCAAAATCAATACGGGCAATATGAAGCTGAATGTAGAAAAGGGAGAAATCATCGGTTTCGTGCGCACCATCTACAATAATTTCTATACCGTGGCCAAACAGAAGGACATCACCATGAGTTTCACTCCCTGGACCAGCAACCACGAGATGCTCTTCGACCAGGAAAAGGTGGAAAACATCGTGTATAACCTGCTGAGCAATGCCATGAAATATACCCCAGACAAGGGTATTATCAGCGTGAAACTCTATCTGGAGAATAACATCGTATTCTTCTCGGTAGAAGACAATGGTCCGGGCATCAAGCCGGAAAGAGAGGCTGATCTCTTCAAGCCATTCATGCACGGCTATGCTTCTAAGGGCGGTATGGGTATCGGTCTCTATACGGCGCATCAGATGGCAGAAATCCACAAGGGTTCGCTCACCTATGAGCGTTCCCAGGATCTCGGAGGCAGCCACTTCAGCCTTGCCCTGCCAAATGATGCCGGCAAGTATCAGCCGGAGGATATCATCGAGAAGAAGGCACTGGATGACCACAGCATCGACAAGGATGAGATTGATATGATCGTGAAGGAGATGACTCCGAAAGCCATCAACAACGTTACCGTGATGGTGATAGAAGATGATCCGGACATGCTGGAGCAGATCAAGTCGGAGCTGTCTGTCTATTTCCATGTAGAAACATTCATGAATGGCAAGACGGGGTACGAGAACATCCGGAAAATCAAGCCAGCCCTGCTCATCAGCGACATCCAGTTGCCGGAGATGAGCGGCTACGAGATTGTAAGCAATATGAAGGCAGATCCGGAAACGCAGAACATCCCAGTCATCATGCTGACTGCCTTCGATGATACCAGCCATATACTGAAGGCATACAAGAACTTCGTAGATGACTATATGGTGAAGCCTTGCAACTTCAAGCTCCTCATCGCCCGAGCCCTACAATTTGTGGCTATGGAACTGAAAGCGAAGCAGAAGGCTGAAGAGAAGGCGCAGCAGGAGAAAGCACTTGGTCAGGAAACGACTCTTAAGGAAAATGCTCCACTAGAGAAAGCAGAGCAGTCTTCCTGCGGAGAAGCAATCCTGGTCAAGCCAGTGAAGGAGCTCAAGAAGAATGAGCCTACCCTCCTGATGTCCACTCTCGACAAGAAGTTCAAGGATAAGCTGGAGGCAATCGTGGCACAGCATATCGGCGACAACAACTTCAATGTTGATCGCCTTGCCGAACTGCTCTGCCTGGGCAGAACCACGGTATATAACCGCACCAAGAGCATCATGGGCGTTTCGCCAAACATCTATATCCAGAACGAGCGCCTGCGCATTGCCGCCAAGCTCCTGCTGGAAGGCGAATACACCGTAAGCGAGATCAGCGAAAAGGTTGGCTTCTCCGATTCCACCTATTTTTATAAGTGCTTCAAGAACAAGTTTGGAATCGCACCAAGCAAGTATGGCAAGTAAAGCCTGCCGGCACAGAACAAAGAAGTTTAAAAGAGTTATTGCTCCCTATGGTCGCTGAGGAGGTAAGACAAAAGTTCAGTAAATAACAATAAAAAGAAGAAGTAATGAATATCAAGTCAATAGGTAATAAAATCAAGGGTAATCCCAAGATGATAGAGGGCACGGTATATTCCATGCTCATCATCTGTAGTATTTCTCACTTTCTGAACGATATGATTCAGTCGATCATTCCTTCCATCTACCCGATCGTGAAGGATAAGTTCGGCTTCTCGTTTGCACAGATAGGCATCATCACGCTGGTCTTCCAGATGACATCTTCCATCCTGCAACCTTTCACAGGACTGTATGCCGACAAGCATCCCCGTCCCTATGCACTTTCCATCGGTATGTGCTTCACATTAGTGGGCCTACTCCTGCTTGCCTTTGCCGAGAATTATTTCCTGATTCTCCTGGCAGTGAGTGTGGTTGGTCTGGGTTCCTCTGTGTTTCACCCCACAGCTTCGAGAGTGGCACAGATGGCATCTGGAGGTAAGAAGAGTCTGGCACAATCCATCTTCCAGGTGGGCGGCAATGGCGGATCGGCTATAGGACCACTGCTGGCAGCCATCATCATCCTGCCTTTCGGACAGCATGCCATCTCCTGGTTTGCCCTTGCAGCCCTGCTCGCCGCCATCATCATGGTTAGATTGGGAGTCTGGTATAAGGCAAGGCTGACTTACGTGGTGAATCATCCGCAGAAACAACCGCTTCTCAACACCCATATCTCTAAAAGAGTGAAGTATTGGGCACTGTTCATCCTCATCATGCTCGTATTCTCCAAGTATTTCTATACAGCTTGCATCACGAGCTATTTCACCTTCTTCCTGATAGATAAGTTCGGTGTCTCGGTACAGACTTCGCAGCTGTGCCTCTTCGTATTCCTTGCCGCCTTTGCCATAGGAACCGTGGCTGGAGGCATGCTGGGAGACAAGTTTGGCAGAAAGTATGTCATCTGGTTCTCCATCCTGGGAGCAGCACCTTTCGCCATAGCCATGCCTTTTGTAAACTTCACCTGGACCATCATCTGCACCTTTATGTCAGGACTGATCATCGCCTCGGCGTTCTCTTCCATTGTGGTATATGCCACCGACCTGATGCCCGACAAAGTGGGATTGATAGCTGGCATCTTCTTCGGACTGATGTTCGGTTTGGGAGGTCTGGGCTCCGCTTTCTTCGGCTGGCTTGCCGACAAGACAAGTATAGAGTTCATCTTCCAGGTAAGTGCCTTCCTGCCATTGCTCGGCATCATCGCAGGATTCTTGCCGAATACTCAGAAAAGAAGCGTTGAAGAAACAGATGAAAACACAAAGTAAATGAAAAAACGTTGATCTTTTAGTAACTATATAAGTGAGTATTGACACATATAGGAGGTAAAGAGATATGAGCAAAGATTCAAAAGAGAAACAAACAAGATATGTTGAACTGGATTTGTTTTCTGAAGAGAAAGAGGATCATCTGAAAGATTCTGTCTCTTCAGAAAACAAGGAAAACGATACTTCTCCAGACAAAGAATATGACTTGACAGATCTGTTTGAAAGACTTTCCCAATCAGCATTCCGCAGCCGTTTTCACCTCTCTAAGAGGGATAAGGAATATATTGCAGAAAAGGGCTTGGCAACCATCCGTAAGCATGCAGAGGATTTCGTTGCCAAACGCCTTGCTCCTGCCGTGATTCCCAATGACGGCAAGCAGACGCCGATGAGAGGGCATCCTGTATTTATAGCCCAGCATGCTACTGGCTGCTGCTGTCGTGGATGTTTCTTTAAATGGCATCATATACCTGCCGGAAGACAGATGACAAGAGAAGAACAGCAATATGCAGTAGCGGTATTGATGGCATGGATTGAAAAACAGGTTTAAAAAAGCATGAAGTTTTGGCAGCAAAGCTTAAATCAATTACTCTTCCCGTAGCGTAGGTTGGGCATATACGGCGCAGCGGGCTAACTAATTACATCCTTTACAAATATTTACTAAAAACATATTAAAACACACTAATAATCAACAAAATAATATCAAATTCATAGTTTTATCCATATCTTTGCAGAAAAATAGAACAGAATAGTGATGATATTTACCAATACGCTCATATCGAATCAAAACAGATGTAATGTACCCCATTACATCCTCAACTGTAATCTTCGAAAATAATACCTATCTTGCTTGAGATAACATATTATTAACGAATTAAAAATTATATGGGTTTAATCATATTATATTTTTTAGGTGCTCTGTCACTATCCTTTTTATGCTCCGTCCTGGAGGCGGTGCTACTTTCTACTCCGATGTCGTTTATCTCGATGAAGGAGAATCAAGGCAACAAGACTGCCTCGTTGATGAAACAATATAAGAACAACATTGATCGCCCAGTGGGTGCCATTCTTTCGCTCAACACCATCGCCCACACCATCGGTTCTGCCGGCGTGGGTGCCGAGTCTATCAAACTCTTTGGCGAAGAATACTTCGGTATCATTTCCGCCATTCTCACCTTGCTGATTCTGGTGCTTTCAGAAATCATCCCGAAGACCATCGGTGCTTCTTACTGGCGCTCACTGGCAATGCCATCCACCAAGATTATCCGGATACTCATCTTCATCACCTACCCTCTGGTACTGCTCTCAGAACTTATCACAAAGGTATTCACCCCTAAGAGCCACCAGGCTTCAATGAGCCGCGAAGAGGTTTCAGCCATGGTGGATGTAGGAACCATAGAAGGCATCTTCTGTGAATCGGAAAGCAGAATCATCAAGAGCTGCATCCGTCTGGCTGGAGTTAAGGCAAAAGAGGTAATGACGCCATCCATCGTGGTAGAATCTGCTAATATGCATCTAACCACCAAGGAGTTTTACGAACAGAAGGAGTGGAATTTCTCACGCATTCCTGTATATGATAACAATAAGGACTACATCGTGGGCTACGTTCTGAAGGATGTGGTTCTCAAATCGGTTTCAGACGATGAATTCCAAACCCGATTATCCGAGCTGATGCGCCCGATTCTTTCCTTCTACGAGGATGAATCGTTATATCAGATTTGGGAAAAGATGCTGGAAAAGCGAGAGCACATCTCCATTATCGTAGATGAATACGGATGCCTTCGCGGCGTAGTTTCCATGGAGGATGTGATAGAAACGATGACGGGCGTGGAAATCGTGGATGAAGACGATGTTGCCGTGGATATGCAAGCCTTGGCTAAGGAAAAATCACGCCTGATGATGCTGAAAAAGAAGTAATCGAGTAGGAGGTAGATTCCCACTACTAGGGCTCGTTAGGGACTTGCACCCATTAGACAATATACATGCTAGTCAAACAATAGAAGCCTGCTGACAATTATAGCCAGCAGGCTTTTTTGCTTTCATAGTCTTTTTGTCCCCAAAACAATATTTTATGTCCAGATATCTTTTTTGAGACATAAACTATTCCTCCTTCTCTCTATCTTTAAAACTTATATATCGGTAAGATTTTGACCTTATATCCGTTTTTCTCAATGACTCTTTCCTCATTCATCGTAACAATAGTCAAATTAGAGCATTTGAGCTCTCCCGCACATTCTATGATACTATCTACCTCCCTCTTGAGTGTTCGTTCGGAAGAGAGATCATAACATACTTGTATAAGACTTTCTACATGAGTACCCTGCCTTGTTACAAAATCCGTCTCCTTGTCATTACGGGAGCGATAATAGAAAAGCGATGTTTCTGCATGATATCCTCTGCGAACCAACTCGATGAAGACCTGATTCTCCAATAATCTGCCTAAGTTCTCACTCACACTAAAAGCCTTGGCTTCTACAAAACCATTGTCAACTACATATACTTTCTGTGGAGCTTTCTTCATCAGTTTCAACTTGTTGTTGTAACGTGGCAGATAATACAAGAGGTAGGGTTCTCTTAAATATCCCATAAACTTCTTGGTGGTTGCCACACTAGAAAGTCCCAGCTCTTCAGCCAGTTCGTTGGCACTGAAAGGATTGCAGAAGTTAGAAACCAGATACATAGCCAGGTTGTTCAAATCCTCCACATTGCGTACTTTATGTCGCTTGGCAATATCTTTCCAGATGATGGAATCAAAGAGTGTGGAGAGGTAGTTTTGGGTCAGGCTTCTAGCTGCTACAGTCTCAGGATAGCCACCATAATGCAGATAGTCTGCTATAAGCGAGAGGTCTGAAGCGCTATCTTTATTCTCTGATACTTCCGAAAGATTCCTGTGATTCCAGATAAAGAATTCAGTAAGACTGAAAGGCAGCATCTCTATTTGAATATATCTTCCTGTGAGCAATGTTGCCATTTCGCTACTCAGCAGCTTGGCGTTGCTTCCCGTAATAACCATGTTGATTCCCATTCGGTAAAGCTTGGAGACCCATAAATCCCACCCATCCAGATTTTGAACTTCATCAAGTAGAAGATACTCGAAGTCGGGATAAACGGTACGTAGTGTTTCCCAAACCAAATCATCGTCCCATGCTCTCAGGAGTTTGCCGTCATCAAAATTCAGATAGGCAAAGTTCCTGCCTTTCAGCATCAGTAAAGCTTCTGTCGATTTGCCAGTTCTTCTAGGACCCGTTATCAACTTGATTTGCTTACTTGCTAACAGTTCATTCACAACATATTGCATATGACGTGTAAGGTAAGGACGGGAAAGCAGAATATCCCGTTCCTTTTTCTGGTTATTGATAATTGTTCTCATTTCTCTTCAGATGAATTGATTAAGCCGAGGCAAAGATACAAAAAATATTCAATATATCATTCGTATTGAATAAAAAAGTACTGATTTTATTCAATACGACAGAGAAAATGAATAAAATCAGTGCTTTTTCTAGTAAATAATTGCTTCTAATATATCCTATACCAAAAGAGCAAGTCCGGGTTCGGTAAGTCCAGTGGAAGGGTAGTGACTACAAATATAGTACGATTCTTTTTATTGTGTCTATAAAATTAGGAACAAAAAAAAGGAGTGTCTACTATTTCAGTTTTATGAAATTGATAGTGTCTACCTTTTTAGTTTATAAAGTAAAAAAGTGTCTACTGAAATCAGGAAAAGTCAGCCCACTAGAAGGTCCAATTATGCCCGTCGCATGGGCATCCACAGCCCATCAAGCGGGCATCCACAGAACAAGTGCTGGGCAACAAGTGCCCATAAAGCGGGCAATGAGTGCCCCAAAAAATGAGGTCAATCTTGGGCAAAGGTAACAATTATATTTTAAGCTCATGCTATCTGACACAGGTTTTTACTAGTGCCCCGCAAATCCTCTTGAAAAGGATTTCTGCCACAAAGCTATTAAACAACCTTGGTTTTCATAGAATAAAATCGTTCAAGTATCATTATTATTATCCAAATCTTTGTTTTTTATACACTTCAGCACAAAATTACATACTTTTTTGCATATATAATAATGTATAGTGGATTTTTTTGCGTACTTTTGCCGATGAATAAGCTAAATGGCTCTGGAAGCAATTGCACCAGAAGATGAGCCAGGAGGCAAAACCCAGAAACAAAACAAAGCATTATGCAGACCAGTAAATACCTATTAGCAACAGAAAGAGACGCCGAATGGGGGCTCACCATCAGCACCGTGGGACGGGAAGAAATCGCCCCGGGAGAAGAATATCCTACCAAGGGACATGCCGATGGATATTATTTCGATATCAAGAAGGGAAGAACCCTCGATGAATACCAGCTTCTCTATCAGCCGGAAGGCGAAGGAGTGTTCCACTCTGCCCATGTTCCGGAAACAAAGATCAAGGCTGGAGACATCTTCCTGCTCTTTCCCGGTGAATGGCATACCTACCATCCATCAGGCACCAAGGGATGGAAAAGCTATTGGATCGGATTCAAGGGAAAGAATATCGACGACCGTGTGAAGGCGGGATTCCTGTCCCCTGAAAAGCCGATCTATCACGTGGGCTACAGCAACGAGATCATCAGCCTGTATGAAGAAGCTTATAAGACGGCGCAGGAGGAGGCTGCATACGCTCAGCAGACAATGGCGGGTATCGTAAACCATCTCATCGGAAAGATGTATTCCCTGGAAAGAAACATCATCCTGAACAAGGATTCCAAGCATGTGGATATCATCAACAGGGCGCGCCTGCGCATCCGTGAATCTCTTGAGGATACACTCACCATCCAGGAGATAGCCCAGGAACTAGGCATCAGCTACTCTTCGTTCCGCAAGCTCTTCAAGGAGCATACGGGTTTCGCTCCGGCACTCTACCAGCAGACGCTGAAACTGCAGAGAGCCAAAGAACTGCTTTCTACCACCGATGAGAGCATCAAGGAGATTGCCTATCGCCTCAACTTCGAATCACCAGACTACTTCTCGGCTAAATTCAAGAACCAGACTGGCATGAAACCGTCTGATTTCAGAAATACAACCCGATAAATGAAGATTTCCACACGCCCCAGAAGCATTTAGGGGACCTGGGGGCGTGTGGAAAACAACTAAAAACTTAAATTTTTGATATTTCATAGAGATTCTTGACCCTCCGCCAAAAAACTAGGCTCTAATATCATTTTCTCTTGTTCCATCTTGCACATTCCCCCTATCTTTGCAATCGTAAACAAATAACAATAGCAAATAACAATAACTTAAAATACACTCTAAAAAAATGGAACAGAAGAAATACTTCTTTGCCGTAGATTTGGGTGCTACCAGTGGCAGAACCATCCTGGGAAGCCTGGCTGATGGCAAGTTCGAACTGGAAGAACTCACCCGTTTCGACAACCGACTCATCGAGACCGGCAATCACTTCTATTGGGACATCTTCGCCCTCTTCTATGAAATCATCGCAGGTCTGAAACTCGTGGCGCAGCGCAGCATCCATATCGAAAGCATCGGTATCGATACCTGGGGATGCGACTTCGTATATGTTGACAATAACGGGGATATCCTCCGCAACCCTCTCGCCTACCGCGACCCTCATACCTTCGGCGTGATGGAGAAATATTTCGACGAGAAAATCAGCAAGGAAAAGGTATATGAGAAGACCGGAATCCAATTTATGAACTTCAATTCGCTCTTCCAGATCTATGCCATGCGAAAGGCGGGAAACGTGGCTTTGGAGAATGCCGACAAGATTCTCTTTATCCCTGATGCCCTGAGCTATATGCTCACCGGAAACGCAGTCTGCGAATATACCGTGGCATCAACTTCCCAGATTCTCAACCCGATGACAGGCGATCTCGACAACGAACTCGTAGAGAGTCTGGGACTGAAGAGAGAGCAGTTTGGCAAGATGACCAACCCAGCTTCCATCATCGGTACACTCACCGAAGAGGTGCAGAAGATGACGGGTCTGAATGCCGTTCCTGTCATCGCCGTAGCAGGTCACGATACCGCCAGCGCAGTAGCTGCCGTACCAGCCAAAAACGAGGAGTTTGCCTATTTGAGCTCTGGTACCTGGAGCCTGATGGGTATCGAGACCAAGAACGCCATCATCAACGAGAAGAGTTATGAACTCAACTTCACCAACGAGGGCGGCATTGAGGGCACTACCCGATTTCTGAAGAACATCTGCGGCATGTGGATTTACGAGCGCTGTCGCAAGGAATGGAAAGACGAAGCTGCTGCCAATCAGAAGGATATGAAGTGTCTGGGATATGCAGAACTGATAGCCGAAGCCATGAAGCAGCCTGCCTTCCAGAGCATCATCAACCCGGACGATGCCTGCTTTGCCAACCCATCGAGCATGGTAGAAGCTATCAAGCAGTATTGCAAGAAGACAGGACAGCACGTTCCTCAGAACTATGGCGAATTCTGCCGTTGCATCTTCGAGAGTCTCGCGCTCCGTTATCGTCAGATTTTCACCTGGCTGAAGGATTTTGCCGACTTCGACCTCAACGTGCTCCACATCATCGGTGGTGGTTCGCTCAATCAATATCTCAACCAGTTTACTGCCGACAGCTGCGGTGTCACCGTTCTCGCGGGTCCTCAGGAAGGTACAGCCATCGGCAACATCATGCTCCAGGCAAAGGCATCAGGAATGGTCAAGGATATCTGGGAAATGCGTCAGATTATCGCCAACTCGCTGGAGCTGAAGAAATTCGAGCCCCAAGACAAGGAGGCATGGGATGCAGCTTACGAAAAATTCCTGGAGATTACAAAATAAACTGGAAATTTCAAAATAAGAAATAAGCCGGGAAAAATAATTAAAAACAATAATAACAACAACACAATACATAAAAACAATGAAAACAGAATTGATTTTAAAGAATTATGAGATTGCAAAGCAGCGCTATGCTGCTCTGGGTGTAGATACAGACAAGGCTATTGAGACTTTGGAGAAGACTCCTATCTCTCTGCACTGTTGGCAGGCTGACGACGTGGTTGGCTTCGAGCGTGGCGAGGCTGCTTCTGGCGGTATCCAGAGTACAGGTAACTACCCTGGCAAGGCTCGCAACATCGATGAACTCCGACAGGATATCGAGAAGGTGAACTCTCTCCTGGCTGGTACTTTCCGTCTCAACCTCCACGAGATTTACGGTGAGTTCGGTGGCAAACAGATCGACCGCAACGAGGTAACCGTAGATCAGTTTACAGGTTGGATGCAGTGGGCTAAGGAGCAGAACATGAAGCTCGACTTCAACTCTACTTCTTTCTCTCACCCAAAGAGCGGCAGTCTCTCATTGTCAAATCCTGACCCAGCTATCCGCGAGTTCTGGATTGAGCACACCAAGCGTTGCCGCCGTATCGCAGACGCTATGGGTAAATTCCAGAACGACCCATGTATCATGAACATCTGGGTACACGATGGTTCCAAGGATATCACCGTTGAGAAGGGCCGCTATCGCGAAATCCTGAAGAACTCTCTCGATGAAATCCTGGCAGAGGAATTGCCAAACATGAAGTCTTGTCTCGAGGCTAAGCTCTTCGGTATCGGTCTGGAAGCTTACACCGTAGGTTCTCACGACTTCTACGCTGGCTACTGCGCCAAGAACAACGTGATGTACACCCTCGATACAGGTCACTATGAGCCAACAGAGAATGTATCAGATGCTGTTTCAGCACTCCTGCTCTTCGTTCCTGAGCTGATGCTCCACGTATCTCGCCCAATGCACTGGGATTCAGACCACGTAACCCTCTTCGACGACAATACCCGTAACCTCTTCTCAGAGTTGGTCCGTGCCAACGCACTCGACCGTGCTCACATCGGTCTCGACTACTTCGACGGTTCCATCAACCGTATCGGTGCTTACATCATCGGTGTTCGTGCAGCCCAGAAGTCATTGTTGCAGGCATTCCTTGAGCCACTGGATACCCTCCGCAAGTACGAGGACGAGGGCAAGCTCTTCCAGCGCCTGGCTCTCCTCGAGGAAGAGAAGACATTGCCATTCGGTGCAGTATATGATTACTTCAACCTGAAGAACAACATCCCTGTTGGCGAAGAGTACATCGCTGACATTGAGAAGTACGAGGCTGAGGTTCTCGCTAAGAGGAACTAAGATATAAGATATTCAAGCAGGCTAAAAGGTCCTAGGCTCAGCGAAGCCTAGGATTTTTCAGTCTGCTTTTACCTAATTACCAAGCAATTAACAACACAATGGAAATATTAATAGGACTTTTCATCATAGCCATCGGCGCATTCTGCCAGTCCAGCTGTTATGTTCCTATCAACAAGATCAAAGATTGGAGTTGGGAATCATACTGGATAGTTCAGGGTGTGTTCGCATGGCTTATTTTGCCTTTTTTCGGCGCTATGCTCGCAGTACCTAGCGGACATTCCTTCTTTGAATTATTCGACGGATTCGGCTTCAATGTAGCTATGAGCATGCTCTTCGGTGTGCTCTGGGGCGTAGGCGGACTCACCTTCGGTCTCTCCATGCGCTATCTGGGTGTGGCATTGGGACAGAGCATCGCCCTGGGAACCTGCGCTGGTCTCGGCACCATCATGGGACCGGTGCTGCTCAATATCTTCTTCCCTGAGCTGGATGCCCTTTCATCGCTCACCTTCAGCGTCATCCTCGGTGTGGTAGTCACCCTGCTCGGTATCGCCATCATCGGTGTAGCTGGCAGCATGAAGGCGGCATCGCTCTCTGAAGAGGAGAAGAAGGCTGCGGTAAAGGATTTCAACTTCCCTAAGGGTCTTGCCATCGCCCTGCTGGCTGGTTTCATGAGCGGATGCTTCAATGTGGGTCTCGCCTTCGGCGATGATATTCACTTCGGCACCTTCACCCCTGATATGTTCAAGACCCTGCCTGCTACCTTCCTCGTTACCGTGGGTGGTTTCATTACCAATGCCATCTACTGTTTCTATCAGAACACCAAGAATCATACTTGGAGCGATTATAAGAACGAGGAGGTTTGGAGCAACAACATCCTGTATTGTGCCCTAGCTGGTGCCTTGTGGTACAGTCAGTTCTTCGGCTTGTCATTAGGAAAAGGTTTCCTCACCGAATCCCCTACCCTTATGACTCTGTCTTTCTGCATCCTGATGGCACTCAACGTGGTGTTCTCAAATGTATGGGGCATCATTCTGAAGGAATGGAAGGGATGCTCATCAAAGACCATCACCGTATTAATCGTCGGCATCATCGTCTTGATTATCTCAAGCTTCCTGCCACAGTTGATTTAACTTCAAAATATAGAATGATATGAAAAGATTTGCATTTAAGATGTATCTCAAGAAGGGATACGAAAAGGAATATGCCAAGCGCCATGCTACAATCTGGCCAGAGTTGAAACAGATGATCAAGGATCAGGGAGTGAGCGACTACAGTATCTTCTGGGACAAGGACACCAACCTGCTCTTTGCCGTTCAGAAATGCGACAGCGATACCAACAGCCAGGACACGACCAACGTGGATCCTATCACCCAGAAATGGTGGGATATGATGGCAGACATCATGGAGGTGAATCCAGATAATTCGCCTGTCAGCATTCCGCTAGAAGAACTTTTCCACATGGATTGACATAAAGATGTCAGTTAGCTTAGATACAGACAAAGCCCCCGAGCATCTCACGATGTTCGGGGGAAAATGTATATCCAATAAACCTATTATATCAAAATATTACTAACAACACTATATCAACTATTCATAGAAAAACCTATACCTTATCTTGGCAAATTGAAAGCCTCGGTCATCTCAGCCATTTCTTCCTGGCTCATACCATCAGGCTCGAATCCCATACACTTGGAATCGATGTAGATCTTCGCACTCTTAGAGAGCACGTCAATCTGGTCGAAAGCATCCATTACGTCCAAACCTTTGGCAAAGACACCATGCTTCTCCCACATCACTACATCATAGTCTTCCAACTCCTTCAAGGTCTCCTCAGCAAGCTTCAAGCTGCCTGGCAACTGATAAGGAACAATACCCAGACCGAGTGGACAGAACGCTTTGGTCTCTGGAATCATACTCCAGAGTAGGTTGCTCAAAACATCCTTGCCCATGAACTTCTTGTTGTGGCTCATGGCAATAAGCTCGATAGGGTGAGTATGAACGGTAGCCTTATAGTTGGAACCCTTTTCGATAAGACGGGCATGAACGCTCAGGTGGCTAGGCAACTCAGATGTTGGCATCACGGCATTATCAGCGATGATGACATAACTGGCGCAATCATCGAGGATTCGGATGATAGAACCGTTCTCCATAGGCCAGCGAGCCAAGTCGCGCATACGCTTGCCTGTACCCTTGCAGAAAAAGTAGCAACCCTTCAAGGCTGGCAATGCAGTACCAATCTGCTTCACTTCGCTGATGGCAGGCAAAGCCTTAATCTCGTCATCTACCAAGTCGGTGATGTTTACGGTGATGTTACCACCATTACGCTCAGCCCAACCATTCTGCCAGAGGTATCCGGCAACTTCTGCAATCTTCTCGACCTCCTTTTTCAAGGCAGGACGACCTTCTAATACGCTATTCATTGTAATCTTGTTATTAGCTTGTTTAAAATTTCTGCTGCAAAAGTAGTGATTTCCCTTCATATCCAACCTATTCTTTTGATATTTGGGCTATGACATTTGGCATAACCCTCAAAATCGTGAAAAAATGCAGAAGGCGGCTTCCTTGCATCACGCAAGAAAACCGCCCTTTTCATTCTACATGCCAATAGAGAATTCATACTCTATTGATGAGATGAGATTTATGCTCTTTTTATAACCCGAAATTGATATTCTACTTTACTTCTTTTTCCCTGGGGTTGCATCTTTCTGAAGAAAGAATTTTACAGGGAGGGTATATTTTACGCTCACCGGTTTACCTAACTGTGTACCAGGAGTCCACTTAGGCATCCCCTTCACGACTCTCAAAGCCTCAGCATCAAGTTCCGGATCTATAGATCTGACAATCTTGGCATGCGTAATGCTACCATCCTTCTGGACGATAAAGCCTACAATCACACGGCCCTGCTTTTTGGCCTTGACGGCGGAAGCCGGATACTTGATGTTTGCAGCCAGATACTTCATCATCACTCCCTGACCACCAGGAAATTGCGGCAATGTCTCTGTTACATCATAAACCACATTCTTGGTTGTATCGGCTGGGGCTGTCGCATCAGAAGCCTTTGCTTCCGCCTTCAGTTCTGCTTCCGACTTTGCCAATTCAGCAGCCTTAGCTTCTTCAGCCTTTTTGGCTTCTGCGGCAGCTTTTGCTTCTTCAGCCGTCGGATTCGCCACAGCCACATCAGCATTCAGAGCCTGCTCAGCCTTCTGCTGAACCTCGGCTACTTCCGGAAGCTGCTCGCCAATCTCACGAGCCACACTCTCGATGTTGCTCACCATAAGCAACACTCCTGCTAAAGGTGCGAAAAGGAGGTACTTCGCCTTGCCCATTTCACTAGTTCTACGTTTGTTCATCATTTTAATTCTTTTTTTAAGAGGTAATAAATTAAAATTATTAGCAATCTTGGTCGATTCATTCGGCTGTCGATATGCCAAACCTAGAAGGTGATACTGATAGGATTTGCGCGCGTTGCCATCAGATAAAACACTTTCATCGGCTAAATATTCCAAATTCATTCTTACTTCCTGCTTCATCAGCCAGGCAAACGGATTAAACCAGCAGGCGATGGAGAAAAGTTCGGAGAAGAGGGTATCCAGGGAATGGAGACCCGAAACATGGGTGCACTCATGAACCATCACTTCGTGCAACTGCTTACCCTCCAGGGTAGATGGATACATAAACACCCAGCGAAAGAAGGAGAACGGACTCCCCTCGCCTCTGAGAAGATGTACCGTTATGCCTTCCACCTCCTGCTTCCGGGAAATAACCGCAAGGCGGATGATGCTGAAGAGCTGCCATACCAAACGCAATGAGAGAATTGCAACTCCTGCCCAATAGATGCCCTGCAGCATATCCATCCAGGTTATACCGGGAGCCTGATCCTTTACAACCACCACGGGATAAAACGTGTCGGCATATACATGTGCCATACTCGCCATCGTTGGTGTATCGCGCACCCAATATTCCAGACTGAGCGCCGGAACCATCAGGGCAACGGCATAGATGAGCCAGAGGGTAAGGCGGCGAAGAGCGAAGAAAGTATCGCGGCTCACCGTGAGGCGATAAAAGCCATAAAGCAGCATCAGGGCTACATTGATTTTTATAAGATATATTGCCATACAGTTTCGTTTTTTGTTTGAAATGAACTTAATAATTATTCTTCCGAAAGCTTGATTTATTCATCAAAGTTCTCGAGTTATTCTTCCGAACTCTCGATTTCCCGGATAATATCCTTGAGGTCCTCGGGACTGATTTTCTCATCCTTAGCAAAGAAGGAAACCATTTCCTTGAAGGAATTCTTGAAGTAATTGTTCACGAAACCCGACAGGAACTTCCGCTTGTAATCGCTCTCGGCTATGAGTGGAGAATAGACATACCCCTTGCCATCCCGCTCCGCCTTGACATATTCCTTGCGCTTCAGATTGTTCACAATAGAAGCCACTGTAGTATAAGGTGGACGAGGTTCTGGCAACAGTTCCATAATCTGTTTCACGGCACATCGGCCCAATCGCCATATTCGAAGCATAATATCTTCTTCCTGATTCGTCAGCTTTTCCATATTTTTATCTTTATTCTTTTAAATTCAACATTCTTGTTTCTAAATCACGCTGCAAATCTACGAACTTTTCGTATAAGCACAAAACAATCTTCGTTAAAAAACATAAATACAGCTATATTTTAACGTTTTACGAGCTTTTCGTAATATAATAGCACAGATATTTACGAGATTATCGTAGAATTCACCATATGGTACATCATTTTGAGGAGAATACCAAATAAACATGCAGCCATACTTGGTATGTTCGTGATTTTAAGGTGATCATCAGCCGATGATTACCGTTCCTTTTTAGATACCTCGGGGTTTGCAAGGTCATCTTTTTTATGTACTTCCTTAACTTTTTGGCAAAACACCTAGCATATTTGTACTATTTTACATTTTTAAGAATCATAATACTGCTATTATTGGGTATTTTTCGCTATCTTTGCAGACGAAGAATAAACAATTAAGAACAACTTTATAAAACCCAATATGATGAACTATAAAAGAAATCATAAATTCATAGGATTATCCTTTGCTATGGCATTGATGTCATCACTCAACTGCCAGGCTCAGCTCCTCCCTACCCCTACCCAGGAAGCCAAACCGGGCGTAAGATGGTGGTGGATGGGATCTGCCGTGGATCAAGAGAATCTGAAGTGGAACCTTGGCGAATACGCCAAGGCGGGCATCGGTGCCGTGGAAATCACACCCCTCTACGGTGTGCAGGGCAACGACAAGAACGATATTCCTTATCTCTCGCCTAAATGGATGGACATGCTCAAGTTCGTGGAGAAGGAAAACAAGCAGGTGGGCATCGAAACCGATATGGCTACAGGTACAGGATGGCCTTTCGGTGGTCCTTGGGTACCTATCAGCGAGGCGGCATGCAAGGCGGTATTCGTAGATACCATCGTGAATGTGAAGCAGAAACTGATGGAGATAGAATTCAACGTGCCACAGAAAGAGCGTGCCTTCGCCAAGCTGAAGGTCATCAAGGCATTCCCTGTAGAGGGTGAGAAATACAAGAAACGCGTCATCGCTCTCTATGAAAGCCGCACCCGACAGAAGGTGAAACGTGCTGCTCCTGGAGGAGAGGGATACGTTATCGACCATTTCGACTCTACTGCCGTAGCTAATTATCTGCAGCACATCGACAGCGCCTTCGTGACATCCAAGACTCCATATCCGCATACCTTCTTCAATGACAGCTACGAGGTATATGGTGCCAACTGGACTCCTACCCTCCTGACAGAATTTGAGAAATACCACGGATACAAACTGCAGGATAAGTTCCCAGAGTTCCTCGATGGCGATGCCGTAGTGGTAAGCGATTACCGTGAAACCCTGGGCGATATGCTGCTCAAGAACTTTACAGAACAGTGGACGGCATGGGCGAACAAGCGTGGTGCCATCACCCGCAACCAGGCACATGGTTCACCAGCCAACCTCATCGATTGCTATGCTGCCGTTGACATTCCGGAGATTGAAGGCTTCGGACTGACCAACTTCGGCATCAAGGGACTGCGCAAGGATCCGGGAAAGACCCGTCCAAACTTCAGCGACCTCAGCATGCTGAAATATGCTCCATCGGCTGCGCACATCACCGGAAAGAAATATACATCCAGCGAAACCTTCACCTGGCTCACCGAGCACTTCCGCACATCCCTGAGCCAGATGAAACCGGATATGGACCTGATGTTCTGCGCCGGCGTAAACCACATGTTCTTCCATGGCACCGCCTATTCGCCAAAGAACGACACATGGCCAGGCTGGAAGTTCTATGCTTCGGTGGATATGAGTCCTACCAACAGCATCTGGCGCGATGCACCGGAACTGATGAAATACATCACCAACTGCCAGACCTATCTGCAGTGGGGACAGCCAGACAACGATTTCCTGGTTTATCTGCCAGTAAGAGATATGTGGCGCAAGGATACCAAGAACTGGCTGATGCAATTCGACATCCACAGCATGGCGAAGAAGGCACCGGAGTTTATCAAGGTGATTCTCGACATCGACAAGGCAGGATTCGACTGCGATTACATCAGCGACAAGTATCTCCGCACGTGTACCTTTAAGGATGGAATGGTAGAGACTGCTGCCGGAACCCGATACAAGGGCATCATCATTCCTGGCAACAACATCATGCCAAGCGATGTGATCCAGCATATCTCAGCCCTCAAGGCACAGGGCGCCAAGATCATCAAGGGCGACAACATCAAGGCAATGGAACAGGCGGCAAAACCGGAACTGATGAGAAAGAACCTGGGCTTGAAAATGATCCGCCGTGCCAACAGCATCGGCCATCATTACTTCATCGCCAACCTCACCAGCAAGGACATCGCTTCTAGCATTGCTTTGGCCGTGAACGAGAAGAATGGTCTCTGGTATAATCCAATGACGGGCAAATACCACGAGGCAACCATCGGCGACAAGGGTATCCAGTTGAACCTGAAGAGTGGCGAGAGCCGCATCCTCATCACATCGAACAAACCCGTGAATGAGTGGAAACTTGGTTCTAAGGTGAAGGTAGGCGGCAAGGAAGCCATCGCTGCTGCGGATAGCAAGACCATCGACCTGACAGAGAATGCCTGGAAGCTATCATTCACCGAAGATGCTCCTAAGGTGGGCGAAACCTTCAACCTCAAGGGAGTAAAGACCTGGGAAAGCCTCAGCGACAAGGCGAAGGTGATGATGGGAACGGGTGTTTACGAAACCACCATCAAGCTGTCGAAGGATGATGCCCAGAGACAGTGGGCTATCGATCTGGGAGATGTACGAGAGAGTGCCCGTGTCTATATCAACGGCGAATACGTGGGTTGTGCCTGGGCTGTACCTTACATCCTCAACTGTCAGGACAAGCTGGTAAAGGGCAAGAATACCCTTCGCATCGAGGTTACCAACCTGCCTGCCAACCGCATCGCAGAACTCGACCGTCAGGGAGTAAAGTGGCGCAAGATGAAGGAAATCAACGTGGTAGATATCAACTACAAGAAGACCACCTACGAGAACTGGACTCCTGTGCCAAGCGGACTCAACAGTACCGTAAAACTCGTGGAAATCAATTAATAATAAACAAACATTAATAACAAGACAAATGAAGAAACAGATCTTTTCATCGCTCTGCATGCTCATGAGCTTGACCTCAATGTCTGCCCAGACCGCATTGCAAAATGAAATCCTGGAAGTAGCCAATCGAACCAACAACTACTTCATGACAAAGTACAGCGACCCTACTCTCGACACATTCGTGAAGAAAGTCCGCACCAGCAACCTCTGGACCCGTGCCGTGTATTACGAGGGATTGATGGCGCTTTACGAGATTGACCCTCAGCAGCGCTATCTCGACTATACCGACAAGTGGGCGGATTATCACAAATGGACAGCCCGTGGCAGCGTGAACGATACCGATGCCGACAACCAGTGCTGCCAGCAAACCTACATGGACCGCTACGTTCAGACCGGTGGCAAAAAAGACTTGAGCAAGGTAAAGGAGAACCTCGACCATCAGATGGCCACCAACCGGGTGAACTACTGGACTTGGATTGACGCTATCCAGATGGCGATGCCAGCCTACGCCAAGTATGCCAAGATTACCGGCGAGCGCAAGTATCTGGATTATGCGATGAATTCCTATAAATGGAGCCGTGATACACTGGCTAATGGTCTCTTCAACAAAAAAGAAGGTCTCTGGTGGAGAGACAAGGACTACGTGCCACCTTACAAGGAGAAGGACGGCAGCAACTGCTACTGGAGCCGCGGCAACGGTTGGGTATATGCAGCCCTGGTCCGCGTGATGGAGACTTTGCCAAAGACAGATAAGTACTATCAGTATCTGAAGAAAGACTTCATCTCTATGAGTAAGGCTATCCTGAAATGCCAGCGCGAGGATGGCTACTGGAACGTAAGCCTCGTTTGTCCAGCCAACTATGGCGGTCCTGAGATGACCGGTACAGGTCTCTTCCTCTATGGTATGGCATGGGGTGTTCAGCAGGGCATTCTTCCTAGAGCCACCTATCAGAAGGCGATGGACAAAGCATGGAAGGCGCTTGCCGCATCCGTTCACGAGGATGGTTTCATCGGCTACAACCAGGGTACCGGAAAGGATCCTGCAGCCGGTCAGCCTGTTACCTTCACCTCTGTTCCTGATTTTGAGGACTACGGCACAGGTTGCCTCCTGCTTGGTGCTGCAGAGTATTACAAGCTTTTAAAGGTAAAAAAGTAAAAGGCTTTTTAAAGGTAAAAAAGTAAAAAGGCTTTTAAAGGTAAAAAAGAAAACAAATCATGAAGAAATATATCTGGCTGATGGCTTGCCTGGTGGCGTTTTCGCCACTAAGCGCCAACGCCGCCAAGAAACAGAAGAAAGCGAAGAAGGCACAAACCGAACTTTGGCCTGATGGAACGAAGATGGATGCCTGGTTCTGCAACGCCCAGAAGGTGAACGTGGATACCCTGGGCAAGAAATACGTTCTCACCGACTATGGCGTGAAAACAGATAGTACCCTGATTCAGACCCAGGCTATCCAGGCGGTCATCAACCGTGCTGCCCAAGATGGCGGTGGCGTCATCGTGGTACCTGCCGGAACCTATCAGAGTGGTGCCCTCTTCTTTAAGCCAAAGACCCATCTTTATGTTTCGGAAGGCGGAAAACTGAAAGGCAGTGACCGCATCGTCAACTTCCCTGTAGTGGAAACCCGCATTGAGGGCGAAACCTGCAAATACTTCTCCGCCTTCATCAATGCCGACAAATGTGATGGTTTCACCATTGCCGGTCCCGGTACCATCGATGGAAACGGTTATCACTATTGGGAGGAGTTCTGGATTCGTCGCACCTGGAACCGTGAATGCACCAACAAGGATGCACAGCGTCCCCGCCTCGTCTATATCAGCAACTCCAGCAACGTAACCTTGCAGGATGTGCATATTCAGAACAGTCCGTTCTGGACCAACCACATCTACCGTTGCCACCACGTCCGCTTCCTGGGCTGCACCATCTTCGCCCCTACCAGTGGCATGAAGGCACCAAGCAGCGATGCCATCGACATTGATGTCTGCCACGATGTCCTGATAGATGGCTGTGAGATGAGCGTAAACGATGATGCCATCGCCATCAAGGGCGGTAAGGGAACCTGGGCTGATCAGGCACCGGAGAACGGTCCGGTATATAATGTGCTCATCCAGAATTGTCATTACGGAACCGTGCATGGCTGCCTGACTCTTGGCAGCGAAAGCGTGAAAGACCGCAATATCGTGCTCCGCAACATCAAGGTGGATAAGGCACAGCGCGTGCTCTGGCTGAAGATGCGCCCAGATACTCCACAGCATTACGAGTACGTAACGGTGGATAACATCCAGGGCACCACAGGCAGTTTCCTCGTCATCCGTCCATGGACCCAGTTCTTCAAGCCTGGTGACCGCAAGGACATGCCATTGAGCCAGTGCAACAACATCACCATCAAGAACATCCAGATGAATTGTGACAACTTCTTTGATGTTGGAAAGAGCGAGAAATATCGCCTGGTAGATTTCACCTTCCAGGATATCACCTGCACCGACAAGAAGATGGCATTCGATGCCAATCTCATCGAGAACACCGTGGCAAAGAAAGTGAATATCACCCCTAGGGAAAAGAGCAACGGATTGAAGACCACAGGCGATGCCGACGGGTTGAAATAAAGATTTTTATTTTATCAAAAGAGTCTTATTACATAAAATAAGGCTCTTTTTTTCTTTTTATCTCTTAAAATTAGGCATTTCCAAATATTTTGCTTAATTTTGCCTGCAAAATAATTTTGAGTTAGAAAATGATTGATATAAAAGGTATAACAAAGAGCTTCGGCTCCCTGCAGGTGCTTAAGGGCATCGACCTGCATATTGACAAGGGCGAAGTGGTAAGCATCGTCGGACCTAGTGGTGCCGGCAAGACCACTCTTCTCCAGATTATCGGTACCCTCGATAAGCCTGATAGTGGCAGCATTGAGGTGGATGGTGTGGATGTGCGCAGCCTCAGCACCAAGAAACTGAGCGATTTCCGCAACCAGCATCTCGGTTTCGTCTTCCAGTTCCATCAGCTTCTCCCAGAGTTCACCGCCCTGGAGAACATCATGATTCCTGCCTTCATCGCCGGAAAGGGCAGAAAGGAAGCCAAGGAGCGTGCCGAGGAGTTATTGGAATTCATGGGCTTGAGCGATAGAGCCAGCCACAAGCCTGCCGAGTTGTCTGGTGGTGAGAAGCAGCGTGTAGCTGTGGCAAGAGCCTTGGTCAACAATCCTGCCGTCATCCTTGCCGATGAGCCATCAGGAAGTCTCGATACCAAGAACAAGGCTGAGCTTCACCAACTCTTCTTCGACCTCAGAGACAAGTTCGGTCAGACTTTCGTCATCGTTACCCACGATGAGGGTCTTGCGTCCATCACCGACCGCACCATCCATCTCAAGGATGGAATGATAGAGAAGACGGTGGAGGCTGGTGCTGCCGATAACAAGGAAGAGTCTGCTGCAGAAGAACCAGAATCATCTGCAGATTGCATCTAAAATTCAAACGGACAAAAGCATCCTTAAACGGATAAAAGCATCTTATATTCTCGAAAATAATATGATATGGCAAAAAAGATAAAACTCGGCGATTACAATCGCCTTCGCATCGTAAAGAAAGTAGATTTCGGACTGTATCTCGATGGTGGTGACGAGGGAGAGATTCTCCTTCCATCCCGCTACGTTCCTGAAGACGCAGGCATCGGCGACGAGCTGGATGTCTTCATCTATCTCGATCAGGATGAGCGCCTCATCGCTACCACCGAAACCCCATTGGCTAAGGTGGGCGACTTCGCCTATCTCGAAGTGAAATGGGTCAACGAATACGGAGCCTTCCTGGGCTGGGGGCTGATGAAGGACATCTTCTGCCCATTCCGCGAGCAGAAGAAGCGCATGGTGCTCGGCAACTCCTACATCGTGCATATCCACATCGACGAGGAGAGCTACCGCATCGTTGCCTCTGCCAAGATTGAGCGCTATCTCAACGAAGACCATCCTCACTACAAGCATGGCGAAGAGGTGGATCTCCTCATCTGGCAGAAGACCGACCTCGGCTTCAAGGTTATCATCGACAACCAGTATCCAGGTCTGCTCTATCAGGATCAGATTTTCCAGTACATCCACACGGGTGACAAGATAAAGGGCTACATCGGAAGAGTTCGTCCTGACGGAAAGATAGATGTCACCCTGCAGAAGACCGGTATTCAGCAGACAGCCGATTTCGCCGAAACTCTCTACCAGTATCTCCTGGACAACGACGGCGAGTGCAACCTTGGCGACAAGAGCGAGGCCGACGACATCTACGAGCGTTTCCACGTGAGCAAGAAGGTTTACAAGCGTGCCATAGGCGACCTCTACAAGAAGCGCCTCATCACCGTAAGCCCGATGAGCATCCGACTGGCAGAATAAGGAAGATTTAATTCTACTTCAACCCAAAAAGACCGAGCAACTTCCAATAGAAAAGTTACTCGGTCTTTTATTTTTGTTATGGGTTGCCACCACTTTTAAAAGCTGACTCTTATTTATGGTTTTATGGTCCTATGGTTTTATTATTCTATGGTCCAATCCTCAATATTCCCTTTCTTGGCATCAAAGTTTACACCGACTTTTACTATCGGCTTGCCACATCTCGCAAAACGCTGGGCGTATTGCTTGAGGTTGATTTGCTGCATGGCAGCCTGGGCACTCTGGTTGAGTTTCAGTTCGATGAGATAAAGAGTGTCCTCGGTCTCCATCACCACATCCACCCTACCATTCGGTGTGTGAACCTCCACATCCACCACAAAGTGGGTCAAGAGGGTGAAGATGATGAAAAGCACCTGCTGGTAATGCCCCTCGTAATTGGTATTGTTACAATAAGGCACCGTGCCCAAGAACTCCTGGAGCAAGCGCAAGGCGTCATCCATGTTGCCTTGGCGAATCAAGACAGACATCTGGGCGATTGCCACATCTCCCTCCTCGGCATACATGCCCTCCAAATAATAAGGCAGAAGGCTCTCAAATAAGCCCACCTTGATTTCCTTGTTAGGCAAGTCGAGCGTAAAGAGTTGGCTCATCTTGTCATAGCCCTTGATGGTAATGTAGCCGCTCTGATAGAGCAAAGGCGTGAGGGTCTTCAAGTTCTCCGTAGGTGCATCGAAAGCTGAGGAACGAGCCAATGACCTGCCTATCTTGGCTGGCAAGACCTTAAACTTGCGAAGCATGTTGATAAGATAGGTAGGTGTACCTGAGCTGAACCAATAAGCACCGAAGTTCTTATCATCAAAACAGTTGAGCAAGCTATAAGGATTAAACACATCAGGGGATGCTGGTGAGAAGTGATAGCCATCATAATTCTCCTTGAGTTTAGCAATAGTCTCCTCTCTTGTCATCTCCTGTGCCTCTGCCAACACATCTATATCCTCGCTCATCTGGGTAAGCAATTCTTCCTTGGTGATTCCGCAAACTCCAGCATATTCATCATCCAACGAAATATTTTTGATGTTATTCAACTCGCTAAAAATGCTCACTTGCGAGAACTTGGTGATGCCAGTCAGGAAGACAAAACGAAGCATAGGCTCACACATCTTGAGTGGGCTATAGAAATTGCGCATCACATTGCGAAGCACATCCAAAGATTCTCTCTCGTGAGAAACATCGAGCATAGGCGCATCATACTCGTCGATGAGCACGACCACCTGCTTGCCACTAATTTCATAAGCGGTGGTAATTAATTCTGTCAAACGATCATTTGCACCTCTTTTAGAATGGGTAACTCCCCATTTTCTCTCTTCTGTCTCCAAACGATTTGAGAGATAATCCTCCAACTGCCCCTTCTCCATGTGCTTACCTCCACTCATGTCGAAGTGCAGCACAGGATATTCCATCCATTCCTGCTCTAACTTTTCAATGGCAAGACCCTTAAACAGTTCTTTCTTTCCAGAGAAATAACTCTCAAAAGTGGACACCAGAAGTGACTTACCGAAACGGCGTGGACGACTTAAGAAGAAATAACATCCACCAGAATGTGTCATTCGATAGATATATTCCGTCTTGTCGATATAGAGCATGTTTTCCTTTCGAATACGCTCAAATGTCTGGATTCCTACAGGATATAATTTCAATGCCATAATTGCTTCGTTTTGAATTCACATTGCAAAAATAGGCAATTTTTCCGAAATACCTATCAGAAAATAGAATATTTAACGGAAAACTTACATCTTCTTGGTAAAAGCTAAGGTAACGAGCTGCCAACCTGCATATGTCTTGGCATAAGCGCCTCAGCTTCTCGATGGACGGAACCATCAAGCAGCTGCGTGTGAAGGTGGGCGACTAACCCCCGAAGTAAAAATATAATGGCAGAGAAAAAAACATAATGACAGGTAGTGGTGAACTGGTCACAAATTGTGACCGGTTCAAAAATCTCAAGCATTCTACTGTCTGTCCATTTGCATTTACGGAACAAGGTTTTGCAGCGTAATCCGTTTTTTTCTTGCTAAAAAATTTGTCTTATCAAAGATTATTCGTACCTTTGCAGCACGAGAACCCGCCAAGCCTCTCAACGATGCTCAAATGTGCGGGTCGTTTTTGTTTTTATGGGTATATGACAACAAGAATTCCGTTTATAAAAACATATTTCACACCCCAAAAGTTAGTGCAGTTACTCAAAACAAGAGGTATGGAGATGATGCTTAAACTGTATCAAGAACTCATTCTCAACACGTATTTCAACTTCCATAACTAATCCTCCTCATCAAGTTTAGCCATAAAATCATCAAAACTCATCGGCTTAGTCCCATTCTTATTATGAACTTCCATTTCATCAAGAGCACGGTTGAGGCTTTCTGCCACATAGGCTTCCTGCTCTGCTTGGCTCATATAAGTTTCCTGGTAACTGTTTCCTGACTTGGAGATAGAACTGGCTAATTTTTCAGCATAGTCTTTGAGCTTGGCGACAAATTCGTCAAGCGTATATTGACCTGTAGAAGGTACTTGAAACTGAATGTTAATCGTTTCCATCTTATTCCTTTCTTTTAAATTAACGCCACAAAATTAACGAAAAGAATTGGAAATGCCAAAGAAAAGAACAACATTCTTCGCTTTAAGACACAAAAAAGCCTTTCTGTATCAGATAATACTGAAAGACAATAGGAGCATAGGCTTATGCTGAAGGCTTTTGCAGGTGATCCGTTTTTTGTTAGATATCGCAAACTAAATGGGGATTTCTTTGTAGCTATGAATATTTTTTTGTATCTTTGCCCCAGATATAAGTACTTAAAGCATATTGTAAGATGGCTGCATTGAAATTATACCCTGTGGGTATCCAAACTTTTGAGCGAATTCGCAAAGAAGATAAGCTCTATGTTGATAAGACGGAATACATTTACAGAATGACGCATTCTGGTGGATGTTATTTCTTCTTGAGCCGACCACGCCGTTTCGGAAAGTCGTTGCTGGCTTCTACATTCCAAAGTTATTTCGAGGGTAAGAAGGATTTGTTTAAAGGGCTTGCCATCGAAAAACTGGAACAAGAGTGGACGGAATATCCTGTGCTGCATTTTGATATGTCGGGTGGCAAGCATATGGAAAAGAAGGAGTTGGAAGAATATTTGGGCTATCAATTGGCTAAGAAAGAGGCTACGTATGGTATTGCAACACCTCAGAATGGAGCAAATAATCGTCTGACCGATTTGATTCTGACTGCTTATCAAAAGACAGGCAAGCAAGTGGTTGTGCTTATAGATGAGTATGATGCTCCTTTGCTGGATGTAGTACACGAGGATACTTCCTTGCAGGTTCTTCGCAACGTTATGCGCAATTTCTATAGTCCATTGAAAATGTGCGAGCCTTATCTCCGCTTTGTCTTCTTGACCGGTATCACCAAGTTCTCGCAGATGAGCATCTTTAGTGAACTGAATAATATCACGAATGTGAGCATGCTGCCTCAGTATGCGGGAATTTGTGGTATTACCAAGGAAGAACTGATGACTCAAATGTCAGCAGATGTTGATGCCCTGGGGGAGAAGTTGGGCAAGACGAGAGAGGAGACGTTGGCGGCTCTCGGGGAGTACTATGATGGTTATCATTTTGCAGATGTCTCGCCTGACGTATATAATCCATTCAGCTTGCTCAATGCCATGACAAATGGCAATTTGGATTACTATTGGTTTGCCTCTGGCACACCTACTTATTTGATCAACATGCTCAACAAGTTCCAGGTGATGCCATCTGAAATTGGCGGTTGTGAGGCTGATAAGTCAGAGTTTGATGCTCCAACCGAGAAGATGACCACCATCATGCCGTTGCTCTATCAGAGTGGCTACATCACCATCAAGGGCTATGACCCAGAGACGGAGCTCTATCTCTTGGACATTCCGAACAAGGAGATTCGTGTAGGCTTGTATCGTTGTCTTTTACCTTATTATATAGGTATGAATACGGTGAAGGGTACCACCACTATCGCCAAGATGTCTGCTGCCATCCGCCGCAACAACATCGATGGTGCTCTTGAAATGCTCCAGACTTATCTCGGCACGATTCCTTATTGCGACAATACGGATTATGAGGGACATTATCAGCAGATGATGTATGTCATCTTCTCCATCCTCGACAATTACGTGGATGTGGAGGTTCACACGCCAAAGGGACGTGTCGATATGGTGCTCCGTACTGCCACCCATCTCTACCTCTTTGAGTTGAAACTAAACCAAAGTGCTGATGTGGCAATGAAACAGATAGACTTGAAGGAGTATGCGAAGCGTTTCGCCCTCTGCGGTCTGCCAATCGTTAAGGTAGGTATCAACTTTGATGTGGAGACGCATACCATCAAGGATTGGAAGGTAGAAGATAAATGATAGAATGCTTATGTCCTTCCCCACTTATCGTGCCTTGAACACAATTCAAGGCACGATTTTTTAAATGATGAGAATTCATACTTTATCTTATTTTTTTCTTCTCACCCAAACTTTGTGACTATGCTGCCCCACAGAGCGGATGGGAACAGTCTCATCATGGGCTATCTCCTTCAACTCCAATGAGGCGGCGGTGCGGCTCAGGTTGTTGATGTAGGCATAGTCGGTAAGACCGATGAAGCCATTCTCATCGATGACATCCAGGGCTCGGGCGATGCGCTCCTCTCGGGTATATTTCTTTTTCAATATCAGCTTCACGCCACCCATATCTCGCTCCAGATCGTGGTCGGTTTCCTGCTTCACAGCCTTGATGAAGTCGGGAGAAGCCTTGAAGTTGACGTCTCTTACGCCTACCTTGCGATAGGTCATCTTGTCGTCATCGCCCTGCATCTCCGTAGGCTTGTCATCCTCGAAACCTAGGGATAGAGAGAAGGTACCAAGGCCCTCCAGATTCACATTATAGCCCATAGAGAGCATCTCAACCAGTATTTCTTCCACATCCATCAGCACAGCCTCCGTGGTGCTTGGCGAGATGCCACGATGATACCCCTGCATCCTTTCGATGAATTCCTTGCGAGATAGAGTGCGGTTGACTACCATCTTGGGATAAACCTTACGCTTGCCGGTATGATGAACATCCGACATCTCCTGCAACTTGTACTTTGCCATATCGATTCCTTTCCTTATTAAGTTCTACATCATCATTTATAAAGAGAGACCGTAGTCCTGGAAGAGATGGTTTGCATCCTTAAATGCATTCACCTGTACTCTTAAGGATAATAGTCTTTATCATTAGAGGAAATCTCCGTTCAGCGATGCTGAATCTATGTTCAGCAGTGTTGAACTTAAGTTCAGCAGTGTTGAATATAAGTTCAGCAGTACTGAACATAGCTTTCTCCACGGCAAAGATACAATTTTACCTAGATATAAACAAGAATTGTTCAGGATTTAAACTAAATTAAACAAGTCGCCCTGAAAAGACAAAAGCATATCATTAAAGCTTCTGCCTTTTCAGGGCGACATAACTTGTTATATATTAACCCAGGGCGTATTATTTCACGATAACTTCATCCACAAACAGCCAGCCGCCGAAACTACTTGGCTTCGCCTGAACACGGATGTAGCGGGCTGTCTTGCTGCCCTTCCAGGTAAGCGTCTTGAAATTCAGAATCGGCTCCTTGCTCGACTCATACTTCTTGTCAAATACCTGGGTGAAGTTCTTGCCATCCTCACTAACTGATACTGTATATTGAGATGGATAGAAAATCTCAGGACCGCTGCTCTGCATAAAATCGGTGCCTACGCTGCTAATCTTGGTAGATTTGCCGAGGTCGATGGTTACATCGAAGCAATCCTTGCCGATAAAGCCCTGCCAGCGACCGTCGCCATGAGCCCAACCGCCCATATTGCCATCCACCAGCGTCTTTTCGCTAGCCGCAGGATAGTAGCGGTTGTAAGCATGGTTATAGGTAACCTTGGCACCCACAGCCTTGTGCTGCACCGGCTTCATCTTCTCCTTGCGCTCACCAATCTCCTTCTTCAGCTCGAATGGGTTCACGCCTTCAGCCTTCAGATGTTCCACCTGCGCCAGGGCACGGGTCTTGAACTCAGGATAGTTCTTGGTCTTGGTGCCGTTCCATCCTATCTCAGCCAAAGCCAAGGCACGAGGATAAAGCATATACTCGGCATACTCAGGAGTAGGAATATGCTCGGTCCAGAGGTTTGCCTGCACACCGGTAATCATATTGCGTTCCGCCTCAGGAAGATCGCTTCCCGGCACATAGCTGTACACCTTCTCGGTAGGAATGAAACCGCCATTTGCCACTGGCTGGGTGCCCGGTGCATCCTGATACATATCAAAGTAGCAGTAAGCTCCCGGCGACATCACCACGTCGTAGCCATGCTTGATGGCCTCGTGCGCCAGTTCGGTGCCACGCCAAACCATCACGGTAGTATTCTTGGAGAGATTTCCGGCAATCACCTCATCCCAACCCACGAGCTGTCTGCCATGCTCGTTCAGGAACTTGCCCATGTGGGAAATCAGATGAGCCTGCAATCCATCTACATGATTAATTCCCAACTCCTTCATCTTCTTCTGGCAGAGGGCACAACTGCCCCATGACTTCTTGGCAGCCTCATCGCCACCCACATGGATGTAATGAGAAGGGAAGATATCCATCACCTCCTTCAAGACATTCTCCAGAAAATCGTAGGTTCCGATGTTGCCCGGACAGAAATCTGCCTGCTTGTAAGGCTCATGGGTGCAGGATAACTCAGGATAGGCGGTGAGCACCTCCTCTGAATGACCCGGCATCTCGATTTCCGGAACGATGGTGATGCCGCGCTCGGCAGCATATTTCACCAGGTCGCGGAGTTCATCCTGAGTATAGTAACCACCCTCGGCCCCCTCGCTGCCCTGTTCCAGATACTTGTTGCCATTGGCATTCCAGTCTTTCCATAACTTACCTGAACGCCAGGCTGCAAAGTTGTTGAGTCGAGGATAACGCTTGATTTCGATGCGCCATCCGGCAGCATCAGTCAGATGGATATGGAGACGATTGAACTTATACTCCGACATCACATCAATCTGCTTCTTGAGGAAGGAGATAGGGAAATAATGACGCGAAACATCGAGCATCAATCCTCGCCACTTGTAGGCAGGTGCATCCACGATGTCGCAGCATGCGATGCCCTTCTTGGTAGTAAGCTGCTCCATAGTCTGCCAGGCACGGAGGAAACCCTCGCTGCTGGCGGCACTGATTTCAATGGCATCAGGTGCCACATGCAACTTGTATGCTTCCGGCGAAGAGGCGTTGGCAAGCTTGGTGAACTTCACCACCCGCTTGGCAGCATCGTTCACCTTGGCATTCCATGCCTTGGTATAGATATTCTCGGCATCAGCGCCTACCTGGTTTTCGACTTTCACACCGTCGCTGGTTTTAAACACGCCCTTGCCCATCGTAACCTGCTGCGGTTTTGGCAACAGATTCTGAGCCTGAATCGGAGATGAAAGCAATAAAGCCCCGAAAAGGGATAATAGATAGTTGGATTTTTTAGTCATACGGCTTATCTATAAATGATTAATATCAGTCCGCTAAGCTATCGACCTATTGTCTCTAACTTAGCGTACTATTTTGAAACTTATCGTTCTACTTTCTCGATGATTTTCATACCCTCTTCCACTGCCTTCATATTCAATGGAATCAGGCCATGATGACGCTCTGGCAACGACTTGAAGAGTGCCTTATTCAAACCATCGGTGCTCACCACTGGGCAAACCTTCAGCAGTCCGCCCAAAACAATCATGTTAAACACCTTCGAATTCTTCATCTCGGCAGCCTTGTCCATCGCATCGATACGATAGATGGTGATGTCCTTGCGCTGTGGAGGATTCATCACGCCATAGCCATCATAAATCAGGATGCCACCTGGCTTAATCTTCGGCTCAAACTTATCGAGCGATGGCTGGTTGAGCACGATGGCTACATCGTAATGGCTCAGGATAGGCGAAGAGATGCGGCTGTCGCTCACGATGACCGTAACATTGGCAGTACCGCCACGCTGTTCTGGTCCGTAAGCAGGCATCCAGGTTACCTCCTTGTCCTCCATCAGTCCTGAATAGGCCAGGATCTTTCCCATCGAAAGGACGCCCTGACCACCAAAACCGGATATAATGATTTCTGTCTTCATTGTTCTTACAAATTTGTTGTATCCTTCAGGTCGCCCTTAGGATACTGCTTAAACATGTTCTCTTCCATCCACTTGTTCGCCTCAACAGGTGAGAGCTTCCAGCCGCTGTTGCAGGTAGAAACAATCTCTACCAGGCTGGAGCCCTTGCCCTGCATGCTTGCCTCGAACGCCTTGCGGATTGCCTTCTTTGCCTTGCGGATGCTTGCCACGGTCTCCACACTCTGGCGGGTTACATAGCAGGTACCCTGCAGATGGCTGGCAAGTTCGGTGATGTTCAGTGGATAACCATGAAGATCAGCCTCTCGTCCGTAAGGACAGGTTGCGGTCTTCTGACCCAGCAAAGTGGTTGGAGCCATCTGTCCACCGGTCATACCATAGATGGCATTGTTGATGAAGATAATGGCAATATGCTCGCCACGGTTCAGGGCGTGGATGGTCTCGCAGGTACCGATGCACGCCAGGTCGCCATCACCCTGATAGGTGAAGACGAGACGGTCTGGCCACATACGCTTGATACCCGTAGCCACAGCAGGAGCACGTCCATGGGCAGCCTCCTGCCAGTCGATATCCAAATAGCGGTAAGCGAAGACGGCACAGCCCACCGGACAAACGCCCACAGCCTTATCCTCCATGCCCATCTCCTCGATGACCTCGGCAACGAGCTTATGAACTACGCCATGCGAACAACCCGGGCAATAGTGCATCGGGGTATCGTTCATCAGCACAGGCTTCTTATATACCAGATTCTCTGGTGAAATTATATCATTCATTTTATTAACTTCTTTAATGCTTCAACGATTTCCTCCGGCTCCGGCACAATGCCGCCCAGGCGACCGAAGTGCTCTACTGGAGCCTGTCCATTCACAGCCAGGCGTACATCCTGCACCATCTGACCGGCATTGATTTCAGCTACAAGGAATCCCTTCTTGGTCTTTGCCAGTTCATGGATTTCCTTCTCAGGGAAAGGCCAGAGGGTGATAGGACGGAAGAGACCCACCTTGATACCCTGTTCCCGGGCACTCTCGATGCTCTTCTCGGTGATGCGTGCCGCACTACCGAAGGCTACGATTACATAGTCGGCATCCTCCATCTGCTCCATCTCATATCTTACTTCGTTGTCACGAATCTTCTGATACTTCTCCTGAAGGGCGATATTGCGCTCCTCCATGACCTCAGGCTTGAGTTCGAGAGAGGTGATGATGTTCGGCTTTCGGGTCTTCGGACGTCCGATAGAAGCCCAAGGGCATTCCTTGGCAATTTCCTCTTCGGTGCGGCGAGGCTTCACAGGTGGCAGAACCACCTTCTCCATCATCTGTCCGATCACGCCATCGCTCAAAATCATCGCCGGATTGCGATACTTGAAGGCGAGGTTGAAGGCGAGATCTACGAAGTCTGCCATCTCCTGAACCGATGCAGGAGCCAGCACGATGACGTTGTAGTCGCCGTTACCACCACCACGGGTAGCCTGGAAATAGTCACTCTGAGATGGCTGGATGGTACCCAGTCCCGGACCGCCACGCTGCACGTTGACGAAGACACCCGGAATCTCAGCACCAGCCATATAGGAGATACCCTCCTGCATCAAAGCCACACCCGGACTGGATGAGGTAGTGATGACACGCTTACCGGCGCCGGCGCCACCATATACCATATTGATAGCCGCCACCTCACTCTCAGCCTGCAGAACCACCATTCCCGATGTCTCCCAAGGCTTGAGCAGAGCCAGCGTCTCTATAATCTCACTCTGAGGTGTGATAGGATAGCCGAAGAAGCCATCCGCACCACATCTGATACAGGCATGGGCTATCGCCTCATTGCCTTTCATTAATGTTACTTCTTGATTTGCCATTGTTTAGTCCTCCTTCTTACGATAAACAGTGATGCAGCCGTCAGGGCAGACGATGGCGCACGAGGTACAACCCACACACGCATCGGCATTGACAGCCTCAACATAGCGATAGCCATGCACATTGACCTTCTTCAAAGCCAATGCGATGACATCTTGAGGACAAGCTTCTACACAGAGTGCGCATCCTTTGCAACGCTCCGTATCGACCACAATGGCCCCTTTAATTTTGCTCATATTCTATATATTTTCTTTTTCTTATATTATCATTCTTCCCTGGAGTAACCAAAACTGCTGCTGTCCCCAATAAATTGCTATGGATTGTAGTAGTCTTTGCAATAAAAGCTCATGATATCATCCAGCATCTCCTTGGCTGCCACGGCAGGACTCTCGGGATCAAGAGCTATCGCCTCCATATAGCTGTCAAGGGCACGCTTGAAGTCGCCTTGCTTTCGCCAGGCATTTCCTTCCTGATAATATTCTTCTGCTGTCATTTTACTCTTTATATTTTAATGTTTTATTCTGCGAAAGTACGAAAATTATGCTAAGAAAAAGAATAAAAGCGTAAGTTTTAAACTAAATTAATGTAGTTTTTACATAAACTGCGCACACTATATTTCAAGTGTGCAATTTTTGGGGATTGATGTGCATTATTTCTAGTATTATATACTATATAACATCATTCAACACTTTTTGTAGTTTTTCATTCTACATCCGTTCTACAACTATCGTAGTTTTTCATTCTACACCTATCGCAGTTTTCTGCGATAGATGTAGAACAATACGATACCTCGTAAAACAAGGTAGAGGATAAAAGCCAGCCAGAGGGCGTGATTGCCCAGCAAAGGATGAAGGGCAAAATACATTCCGAAGAATGAAGCAGAAGCTACAGCGGTAGAACAAAGCATAGACTTCGACTGGGTGATGCCCACAAAAATGCCATCGAAGACAAATGCCGACATACCTGCCAGCGGAATAAGCACCGCCCATCCCAGATACTCTCCCGCAGCCGCCACCACCTGCCTGTCGCTGGTCAACAAAGAGAGAAAGTTTTCTCCACCCACTATATATAATAAGGTGAAAAGAATCGCCACCACGACGCCGAAGCCCATCGTCCGCTTCACCACTTCCCGGAACGCCTCCCTGTTTCCGGCTCCATAATACTTGCCGCTCAACGCCTCTGCCGCATACGCAAAACCATCCATGAAATAAGAGAAGATGGTAAAGAGCGTCATCAGCAGGGTATTCACTGCCAGCACCAGCGTACTCTCCCTGGAACCGGCTGCCGTAAAGAAGAGGTTTACAGCCACCAGACATACTGTACGGAGAAAGATGTCTCTGTTCAAGGAGAAGAATCGCTTCAACGGTTCTGAGGCAAAGAGATGCTGACGATTATCATACTTTCCCAACCGGCGATAGTAGAGCCGATAGAGCACGCAAGCCATCAGAAATCCCCACCATTGGGCGATGACCGTTCCGAGCGCCACACCTTCTACCGTCATCCTGCAGACGAAGACGAGTACCAGAGAGGCTACGATATTCACCACATTCTGCGTCAAAGACACCACCATCGGAATACGGGTATTCTGCATACCGATATACCAGCCCGTGAATCCATAGAGTCCGAGCACGGCGGGGGCTCCCCAGATGCAGACATAGCAGTATCTGCGAGCCAGTTCCACGACATCCGCATCCGGCGACACCGCCCACAGTCCGCATCCGATGATCCATTTCTGAAGGATAAAGAACAGGAGTCCTATCCCCACGCCAATACCCAGGGAGCGGACCAGGAGTCTCACCACCTCGGCAAAGTCTCTCCTTCCCAATGCCTGCGAGGTCATTCCGCTGGTTCCCATCCTCAGAAATCCGAAGAGCCAGTAGATGACATTGAAGAGCATCGAGCCCACAGCGATGGCTCCGATATACGCCGCATCGCCGATATGTCCGACGATGGCGACATCCACTAAACCCAAAAGCGGTACCGTGATATTGGATATTATCGACGGTACCGCTAATTGCAATATTCGTTTATTCACTTATTCCAGTACTTAAGTGATAAGTATTAAATTCTGAACTTCGCAGCCTGCTCCTCAATATAGGCAGCATCGCTAAAGTAGTCGATACGCATAGCCTTGCGAACCTCGTCCATAGTCTGGGCTGCAAACTCGCGGGCATCCTCGCTACCCTTCTTCAGGATATTGAATACCTCAGGAATATCCTGCTCAAACTCATGACGGCGGGCACGGATTGGGTCGAGCATCTTGTTGATGACGCTGTTCAGGAACTTCTTGCAGGTGCCATCACCGATACCACCCTTCACATACTGGTCTTTCAACTCATCCAAAGTCTTGAACTCAGGCCAGAACTCTGCGAAGTCTTCAGGAGTAGAGAATGCCTCCAGATAGGTGAACACGGCATTGCCCTCCAGATGTCCTGGCTCTTCCATGCTCATGCGTGGCTCACCGTTAGACATCTTCTTCACCTTCTTCCAAACGGTCTTCTCGTCATCGCTCATGTAGATACAGTTGCCGAGACTCTTGCTCATCTTCTCCTTACCATCGGTTCCAGGGAGGCGACGGCAGCAGGCAATCTCTGGGAGCAGAATCTCTGGCTCTACCAATACAGGCGCATAAGTCTGATTGAAGCGACGAACCAACTCACGGGTTACCTCCAGCATTGGCTCCTGGTCCTCACCAGCAGGCACGGTTGTAGCCTTGAAAGCGGTGATGTCGGCTGCCTGACTCACAGGATAGCAGAAGAAACCAAGAGGAATGTTTGCCTCGAAGTTACGCATCTTGATCTCAGTCTTCACGGTTGGGTTACGCTGAACACGAGATACAGAGATGAGGTTCATCAGGTAGGTAGTCAACTCAGCCAACTCCGGAATCATACTCTGGATATAGAGTGTACACTTCTGTGGGTCGAGACCCGCAGAAAGATAGTCGAGTGCTACCTCGGTGATGTTCTGGCGAATCTTCTCAGGATTGTCAGCGTTATCTGTCAAAGCCTGAACGTCTGCCATGAATACGAACATTCTGTCGAAGTCACCAGCATTCTGAAGCTGTACTCGGCGCTGCAAGGAACCGATGTAGTGACCCAGGTGAAGTTTACCTGTAGGACGGTCGCCCGTCAATATAATCTTTCCCATTTTCTTACGATTTTATATTTTTAAAAGCGAGACCTCTGAAAAAGAAGCCTCGCTTATCTTATATTCTTGTTCGTTGATATCAACGAAGATTAGAACTCTGCATTCTTTGGTGTACGTGGGAATGGAATCACGTCACGGATGTTCTGCATACCGGTTACGAAGAGAATCAGACGCTCGAAACCGAGACCGAAACCTGCGTGTGGGCATGAACCATATTTACGGGTATCGAGATACCAGTTCATATCCTTCATAGGGATGTTGCGGTCCTCAATCTCACCCATCAGCTTGTCATAGCTCTCCTCACGGACAGAACCACCGATAATCTCACCAATCTGTGGGAACAGTACGTCGGTACCCTGAACGGTCTGACCGCTCTTGCCACCAAAGCCGCTCTCCTCCTCGTCTATCTTCATATAGAATGCCTTGATAGCCTTTGGATAGTTGGTCATGATGACTGGGCGCTTGAAGTGCTCCTCTACGAGGAAGCGCTCGTGCTCTGAAGCCAGGTCATCACCCCACTCGCATGGGAACTCGAACTTCTTGCCGTTGGCGATAGCCTCCTGCAGGATACGGATACCCTCGGTATATGGGAGATGAACGAAGTCGGAATTCAATACACCCTCCAGGCGAGCGATCAAGCCCTTGTCAATCATCTTGTTCAAGAAAGCGAGGTCGTCCTTGCAATGCTCAAGTGCCCAACGGATACAATACTTGATGAAGTCTTCCTCCAGCTCCATCAAACCGTCCATATCCAGGAAAGCAACCTCTGGCTCAACCATCCAGAACTCAGCCAGGTGGCGAGGAGTGTTACTGTTCTCTGCACGGAAAGTAGGACCGAAGGTATAGATGGCACCGAGTGCTGTGGCACCCAGCTCACCCTCCAACTGACCAGAAACAGTCAATGAAGTCTGCTTGCCGAAGAAATCATCAGAGTAGTCGATCTTGCCATCCTCAGTCTTCTTCAGGTTGTAGAGGTTCTTGGTTGTTACCTGGAACATCTGACCTGCACCCTCACAGTCGCTGGCAGTGATGAGCGGAGTATTGAAGTAGAAATATCCATGCTCGTGGAAGTAAGTATGGATAGCCATCGCCATGTTGTGGCGGATGCGCATCACAGCACCAAAGGTATTGGTACGGAGACGGAGGTGAGCATACTGACGCATGTACTCGAAGCTCTGTCCCTTCTTCTGCATAGGATAGTCGCTGCCGCAGAGACCGTAGATTTCGATGCTTTCGCACTGAATCTCAACGCTCTGACCGGCACCCTGGCTCTCTACCAAGGTACCTACTACGCTGATGCAGGCACCAGTGGTAATCTGACGGAGCTGATTCTCATCGACCTTTGATGGGTCGACTACTATCTGAATATTATTAATAGTAGAACCATCGTTAAGAGCGATAAAATCGACTGCTTTGCTACTACGATGGGTACGAACCCATCCCTTAACATTCACGATTGAGTCGTAGGCAGTGCTCTTGAGCAAGTCAACGACTTTAGTTCTTTTTACTTTTTCCATTGTTAATATTAATGTTTCTTATTCAAAAGCACCCATGCGGAGCATATCTACTTCCTTCTCTGTAAGGAAGCGCCAGTCACCGCGACGGAGATTCTTCTTGGTCAAACCTGCAAACTGTACACGGTCGAGCTTGGTTACACGATAGCCGAGACTCTCGAAGATACGGCGAACGATACGGTTCTTGCCGCTGTGAATCTCGATACCTACCTGTGACTTGTCGCGCTCGTCAGCATAAGCTACTGCATCTGCCTTGATCTCGCCATCTTCCAAAGTGATACCCTCGCTGATCTGCTGCATATCGTGAGCAGTGAGGTTCTTGTCGAGGTGTACGTGATATACCTTCTTCTTCAAGAACTTAGGGTGAGTCAGCTTAGAAGCCAGGTCACCATCGTTGGTCAACAGGAGTACACCTGTTGTGTTACGGTCGAGACGACCTACAGGATAGATACGCTCAGGGCATACATCCTTTACGAGGTCCATCACAGTCTTGCGCTGCTGAGGATCATCGCTGGTTGTCACGTAATCCTTTGGCTTGTTGAGCAATACATATACCTTCTTCTCCAAAGATACTACTGCATCATGAAACTTCACCTCGTCGGTGCGAAGAATCTTGGTACCCAACTCGGTAACTACCTGACCATTGACAGTTACGAGACCAGCCTGGATGAACTCATCAGCCTCACGGCGAGAGCATACACCAGCATTGGCAAGGAACTTATTCAAGCGCAATGGCTCTGTTGGGTCGATATTCTCCTCCTTGTATTCGATACGCTTCTTCATGCTATACTTAGCATTTGGATCGTATCCTGGAGTGTGCTGACGGAAGCCACCACCACGGTTGTTGCCATAGCCACCACCCTGTGGACGACCATAGCCGCCACCACGGTTGCTATTGTAACCACCCTGCTGAGGACGACCATAACCACCACGGTTGCTGTTGTAGCCACCATGCTGAGGACGGCTGTTGTAACCGCCATGCTGAGGACGGCTGCCATAGCCTCCCTGCTGAGGGCGACCATTGTAACCACCCTGCTGACGTGGCTGATAGCCACCAGTTGATGGATGCTGATCGTCACCTTCTGCATTATTATTGAAACGAGGACGACTATTGTAGCCACCCTGCTGTGGACGGCTGCCGTAGCCTCCCTGCTGAGGACGACCATAACCGCCACCACGGTTGCTGTTATAGCCACCACGGCTGTTGTAGCCACCCTGCTGTGGACGGCTGCCATAGCTGCTACGGCTGCTACCATAGCTGCTGCGCTGTGGACGCTCGCTGCTAGAGCTGCTCTGCAAGCCAGCTCCGAAGCCTTCTGGACGGAAGCCACCCTCGCTACTACTGCTACTTCTATCGCTGTTGAATGATGGGCGATGACTGTTAATACGTGGACGCTGTGTGCGACCTACACTACGATAACTCTTCTGATAACCGCCTGCGTTGAAGCCCTCTCGGGTGTTCTCGCTCTCTGACGATTGACTCTGTGGTTTGTTTTCGAACTCTGAATCCATAAATTATTCAATATAAAAGCCTCACGGCCGGGTTAATAAATCTATTATTATTAATTATTTTATATATGATATGTCTTAATATATCCTTGGCTGCCCGTTAGGGAAACTGCTTTTTGATTAGATACCCGTGTAATTGCTTGGAGTGATAGCCATCAATTCGGCCTTCACGCTATCGCTTACATTCAAGCCCTTGATAAACTCATGAATGGTTTCCTCAGTCATATGGGTATTGGTGCGGGTGAGCGCCTTCAATGCCTCGTATGGATGTGGATAAGCCTCACGACGAAGGATGGTCTGGATAGCCTCAGCTACTACTGCCCAAGTATTATTCAAGTCTTCCTGCAACTTCTCCTCATGGAGGATAAGCTTACGCAAGCCCTTCAATGTGCTCTGGATGGCGATGACGCTATGACCGAGAGGCACACCGATGTTACGGAGTACGGTACTGTCGGTAAGGTCGCGCTGCAGACGGCTAACCGGGAGCTTCTGTGCCAGGAACTGGAGGATGGCATTGGCAATACCGAGGTTACCCTCACTGTTCTCGTAATCGATAGGGTTCACCTTGTGTGGCATGGCACTGGAACCTACCTCACCAGCCTTGATCTTCTGCTTGAAGTAATCCATAGAGATGTACATCCAGAAGTCACGGTCCAAGTCAATGATGATGGTGTTGATTCTGCGGATGGCATCAAAGATGGAACCCAGATGATCATAATTGCTGATCTGAGTAGTATATTGCTCACGCTCCAAGCACAGCTTCTCGCTGACGAACTTGTTGCCGAAAGCCTTCCAGTCATACTCAGGATAAGCTACATGATGAGCATTGTAATTACCGGTAGCTCCACCGAACTTAGCAGTAAACTTGCAAGCCTTCAATGAATCAAGCTGCTCGGTAAGACGATATACATAAACCATGATTTCCTTGCCCAAACGGGTAGGAGAAGCAGGCTGACCATGAGTCTTAGCCAGCATAGGTACATCCTTCCACTCATCAGCATAAGTCTGAAGCTGGGCAATCAGCTCTTCTACCTGAGGGTAGAAGCACTCCTCCAAAGCTTCCTTCACAGAAAGAGGCACACTGGTGTTGTTGATGTCCTGAGATGTCAAACCGAAGTGGATAAACTCCTTGTAGGCATCCAAGCCACCAATCTTGTCAAACTCTTCCTTGATGAAATACTCAACAGCTTTCACATCGTGGTTGGTAACCTTCTCAATGTCTTTCACACGCTGAGCATCGTTCTCGTTGAAATTACGATAGATGTCACGCAAACGCTCAAACAGCGACTGATCGAAAGAAGCCAGCTGTGGCAATGGTAACTCACATAAAGTAATGAAATACTCTATCTCTACTCGAACACGATAACGGATGAGAGCATACTCTGAAAAGTAGTTAGCGAGTTGCTCTGTTTTTCCCCTGTAACGACCATCTATAGGTGATATGGCAGTCAATAAATCTAAATTCATAACAATACGTATTATTTATATAGGGTGCAAAGTTAATGAATTCCTACGAGAAAACAGAAAAACTGAGAATTATTTAGCTTTAATTAAAACAAAAAAGGTCTTTCAATGATTATTGAAAGACCTTTTAACTTGGTGGGCGCTGACGGATTCGAACCGCCGACCCTCTGCTTGTAAGGCAGATGCTCTAAACCAGCTGAGCTAAGCGCCCTAAAAAAAATCCCTGCAACCACAAATGTGAATCACAGGGAACACCCCTGTGGGCGCTGACGGATTCGAACCGCCGACCCTCTGCTTGTAAGGCAGATGCTCTA
>ERZ791617.14-NODE-14-length-146754-cov-11.3076_pt1 | contig 146754 bp, 112 predicted proteins | sample MGYA00510272_ERZ791617 | MGnify/ENA primary metagenome ERZ791617 (study PRJEB30046, sample SAMN00715200) | human gut metagenome | study: EMG produced TPA metagenomics assembly of the A metagenome-wide association study of gut microbiota in type 2...
CAGCATAAATTGAAAATAATGGTCAAAACATTTGGATATTAACATAGAAAGCGATTTGGGTTAAAAATAGAGACAAGGAGTATATTATTGCACAATTAATTTTGGAGTGTGCAAAAAATACTATAACTTTGCATTAAATTAATACAAGTCATTAAATGGAATCAATACCAAGTTTCAATTCGCTGATTGAACAGAGCATCATCTCACATTGGGATTCAGACGCCCTGACCGATTATAAAGGAATAACGCTGCAATATAAAGATGTGGCAAGAAAAATAGAGAAACTCCACATATTATTTGAAAACAGCGGAGTTGAGCACGGAGACAAAATCGCCATCTGTGGTAGAAACTGCGCTTCTTGGGCAGTAGTATTCTTGGCGACCCTGACTTACGGCGCCGTGGCTGTACCGGTGTTGCATGAGTTCACGGCAGACCAGATACACAACATCGTGAACCACAGCGAAGCAAAACTCCTCTTCGTGGGCGATGTGGTGGCTACCGTGATAGATCCCACCAAAATGCTGTCGCTCGAAGGTATCGTATACATACCAGACTATTCGCTCGTGGTGTCGAGAACCGACAAGCTGACATATGCCAGAGAGCATCTAAATGAGCTCTTCGGAAAAAAATACCCGAAGGCTTTCCGCCAGCAACACATAAGCTACTATAAGGAGAAAGACCCGTCGGAGCTCGCGCTCATCAATTATACAAGCGGTACGACAGGATTCTCAAAAGGTGTGATGCTGCCATACAGGGCGTTGTGGAGCAATATCGATTTCGCTAAAGGTGTGCTTGGCAAAACCATTAAAAAAGGTGACAACACTATCAGCATTCTCCCAATGGCCCACATGTACGGAATGTCGTTCGAATTCCTCTTCGAATTCCTCCACGGGTGTCATGTGTTCTATCTCACAAGAGTGCCAAGTCCTGCCATCATAGCCCAGGCGTTCAAAGACGTGAAACCGGCTATCGTCATAGCTGTGCCGCTTGTGATAGAGAAGATAATCAGGAAAAAAGTGTTCCCGCAGATTCAGAACACCAAGGTGAAACTGCTGATGAAAATGCCTGGAGTGGGCAAGAAGGTGAAGAAGAGAATCTGTGAGCAGGTGTATCAGGCTTTCGGAGGAAACCTTTACGAAGTGATCATCGGAGGAGCCGCACTCAATCAGGAGATAGAGTCGTTCCTCAAAGACATAGACTTCCCGTTCACAGTAGGATACGGAGCGACGGAGTGTGCGCCTATCATAACTTATTCTGACTGGCATGACTTTGTGCCGATGTCGTGCGGAAGGGAAGTAGTACACATGGAGGTGAAAATCGACAGCGAGAACCCGGAGACCGTGCCGGGAGAGATACTTGCAAGAGGACTCAATGTGATGCTCGGATACTACAAGAATGACGAAGCCACGGCACAGACCATAGACAAGGACGGATGGTATCATACCGGAGACCTCGGGCTTATGGACAAAGGTGGGAACGTGTTCATAAAGGGACGCAGCAAGAACATGTTGCTTGGACCTAACGGGCAGAACATCTATCCGGAGGAAATAGAGGACAAACTCAACAGTATGACGTTCGCAATGGAGAGTGTGGTGGTGCAGAGAGACGGAAAACTCGTCGGACTCGTGCATCCTGACTTCGACGAAGTTCAAGCTATGGGGCTCTCTCGAGATGATCTGCAGAGCCTTATGGAGGAGAACAGAGTGCAGGTGAACGCCAACCTGCCGGTATACTGCAAGATTGCTGCGATAGAAATCCATGACGAGGAATTTGAAAAAACTCCGAAAAAGAGTATAAAGAGATACTTGTATAAGTAATATGGAACGGTCTTTAGCGTAGAATTGACAATTCGTTCGACTTCCGGTATGTTGCATTCCAACTCGTTCGTCAGACAATTGCTCGTCAGCCTATCAACACGCAACCCAAATGCATGAAGCCCGTTTGCTCGTCAAACAGTTGCATATCAAACAATTGCTCGTCAATTTAATAATAACTTATTCACAGACAGAAGATTATATGAAATATCTCAGAAGTTGGTTAATGTTAGTAGCCCTGATAATAAGTCTTTCGGTTTCGGCGGAAGACGCAAAACGGCAGTTCCGTGGTGCATGGATACAATGCGTGAACGGACAGTTTGAGGGCATGTCAACGCAAAAGATGCAGCAGACGCTGACTTACCAGCTCGATGAGCTGCAGAAAGACGGAGTTAATGCAATAATCTTTCAGGTGCGGCCGGAATGCGACGCGTTGTATGAAAGCAAACTGGAACCATGGAGCAGATTCCTCACAGGAAGACAGGGAACGGCCCCTTCGCCATACTGGGACCCTCTGAAGTGGATGGTGGCCGAATGCCACAAAAGAGGAATGGAACTGCATGCGTGGATAAATCCATTCCGCGCCAAGACGAAAGGCACCAAGGAGCTCTCACCCCAGCATGTGGCAATACGGCAGCCAGGGAACGTGTTCCCATACGACGGATTGATGATTCTGAACCCTGCCAAGCAGGAAAACCGGGATTATATATGCAGCGTGGTCGAGGATATTCTTGAGAGATATGACGTGGACGGAATTCACATCGACGACTATTTCTATCCTTATCCTGTGAAAGGACTCCCAATTCCTGATGATGCGGATTTCAGAGCCAACAATAATGGGATAAAAGACCGTGGCGACTGGAGGAGAGACAACGTGAACCTCTTCGTGAAGCAGCTATATGAGACAATACACAAAGTGAAACCATGGGTAAAGCTCGGAGTTTCGCCATTTGGAATCTATCGCAACGCAAAATCGGCTCCTGGCATAGGAAGCAAGACCAACGGACTGCAGAACTACGATGACCTTTATGCCGACGTGCTGATGTGGGTGAACAACGGGTGGCTTGACTATTGCGTGCCGCAGCTGTATTGGGAAATCGGTCATAAGAGTGCAGATTATGCCACGCTCATAAAATGGTGGAACAAATATGCAGGGGCAAGACCATTATATATAGGAGAAGATGTGGAGCGCACGGTGAAGGCTGCCGATATTAAGAATCCGACCATAAACCAGATGCCTGCCAAATACAATCTTCATAAAGCCATGCAGAATGTTAAAGGCACGGTGTTGTGGTATGCTAAAGCTGTAGTGGACAATGTGGGAAACTATCAGAACGTGCTGCGCAACAACTATTGGAAATATCCAGCCCTGCAGCCGCTTATGCCGCATATAGATGCAAAGGCGCCCAACAAGGTGAAGAAGCTCAAGGCCATGACGATAGATGGCGACCAAATACTCTTCTGGATGCAGCCTAAAGGCAAAGGATGGAAGGATGAAGCAGTTAAATATGTGGTCTACAGATTTGAGAACGGTGAGCAGCCTGATCTGTCTGATGCCTCGAAAATCGTTGCAGTTACCACAGAAACCTTCTGTAAAATCCCGACACACTCTAGCAGTACCACTACTGGAAAACGCAAGAAAGTGACATACGTCGTCACGGCGTTGGACAGAATGAGCAATGAGAGCAAACCGAAGAAAGTTAAGGTGGCATTATGAGATCCAAACGATAACCAGAAAAAGAATAACTAAAAATCTTGTATTATGGCAAACAATAACGAACAGAGCGTTAGGCAGATAGACAGATTCTTGAAGAAGGTGGTGCAGAAATTCCCATGCGATGAGGAAAATGCATGTCTTACAGATATCCATATCAGAATATCTCCCGAAAGCGGTGACTTGATGGCATTCGATGACGAAGACAAAGAAATAACAAGAAGTGTGGTAGAAGAATGGATAGAATGCAGAGATGACAATTTCTATGACGTTGCAGTAGGTCTGTTGAGAGAAAGGCTCAACACAATGGCTGCTGAGATAGACAGGATGGGACTCTTGAAACCGTTCAGCTTCGTTCTGGAAAACGATGACAAAGAGCATGTTGCCGAACTTTTCGTTTCGGATGACGATATAAACATCCTTGGAGGTGATATCATGGATGGATGGGACAAGGACCTCGACAAGTTCTTTGATGAACTCATGAAAGAGGACTGACAATCCGATGGCTTGGCATGAAGAAAACAAGAATCTTGATAGCTTGTTGTTGCCACGATCTTTAACATGGATGAGAGTATTGTGTGTAGACGCTCTTTTGCTGACGTGTATCTATGCCTGTTGTACTTCAAAGTTTTTGCATCTTGCTTCGTTGTCATTTCAAGGTTTGCTGTGTCTTTCTTGTGCTCCATAAAGATGTGGCTATGCTTTGTTCTGAGATAAACGGAAAGAAGGGAAATGACCATGAGGTATCATAAGGACAATATAGTGTTGTGTTGACAAAAAGTAACGCTAAACTCGAATTAAGAATTTTTCTATCGGGTTTAAATGATATTTTTGAGCGTTTTTCATTTTTTTGCAAGTTTACGTAAACGTTTAAGGATTAATAAATCAAAAAAACATTACTCCATTTCCTTGTTTTAATTTTATATTTTTTGCAATGTGGAAATTAAGTACTAAATTTGCAGTTGTAAAGTCGATGTTGCAAAATTGACTTATGATATGGTTATGGAGAACAAAATTAAACATGTGGGCGTTGTTGAGTCGGTAGTGGGCGAGTGCGTGAAGGTTCGTGTAGTTCAGTCTTCTGCATGTGCCTCATGCAAGGTGGCTAAACAATGCAATACCTCTGAAAGCAAAGAGAAAATAATTGACATATATACAAAGGACAATAGATATTCGGCAGGAGACAGAGTGAATGTCATGGCTTCATACAACGTAGGTTTCTTGGCTCTTTCCCTTGGAATGCTTGTGCCAATGCTGTTGATGCTTGTAGTCTTGTTCGCTATGTTGGCTACTGGTTATTCTGAGCTGATTTCCGCTCTCGGAGCTCTTCTTTCGCTCGCTCCTTATTATTTTCTCCTCTTCATGTTCCGTGGTAGAATAAACAGAAAGGTCACTTTCGACATTGAGTTGTCCAAGTGATTTGCATATTGATGATTCTTGATAATAACATAACTTATTTGGTAAAAACAAATTAATAAAAACAAATACAACTATTATGAATTTTATTTTAATTGCACTTGTAGTCTTGGGGGGTATTGCGCTCGTCGCAGCTGTGATACTCTATATATGCTCCAAGAAATTCGCTGTGCATGAGGATCCACGAATCGGACAAGTGGCTTCCGTTCTGCCTGGTGCCAACTGTGGCGGATGCGGCTTTGCCGGTTGTTCAGGTATGGCCGACGCTCTCGTTAAGGGGGCAGACAGTGGGTCAATTGAGGGTTTGTTCTGTCCTGTCGGCGGTTCTGCCGTGATGGGACAAGTTGCAGATTTGCTCGGTATGGCAGTAGCTAATAGCGAGCCAAAGGTTGCTGTGGTACGTTGCAACGGTACGTGTGAGCTTAGGAAGCGTATTGCCGTATACGACGGTCTGAAGACTTGTACCGCAGTAAATGCATGTGGAGCAGGTGAGACAGGTTGCGGTTTCGGATGTCTGGGATGTGGCGACTGCGTTAGCGCTTGTCAGTTCGGTGCTATCCAGATCAATCCAGAGACAGGCTTGCCGGAAGTTGACGAAGATAAGTGCATCGGTTGTGGCGCTTGTGCAAAAGCCTGTCCGCGCCATGTCATAGAACTTCGCAAGAAAGGACCTAAGGGACGCCGAGTTTATGTGCGTTGCGTAAACAAAGACAAAGGTGCCGCCGCTATGAAAGCTTGCAAAGCTGCTTGTATCGGTTGTGGCAAGTGCTTGAAGGAATGTAAGTTCGAAGCAATTACTGTCGAGAATAATTTGAGTTATATTGATCCGGACAAATGCCGTATGTGCCGTAAGTGTGAGGCTGCTTGTCCTACAGGAGCTATCGTTGCTGTTAACTTCCCTCCTCGCAAGCCTAAGGCTGAGTCTGGTGTTGAGGTTGCTACTGCAGCTAAAAATGGTTCAGAAAATAAAGAGGAGGCATAAGAAATGAAGTTGAGAACTTTTAGAATAGGTGGTATTCACCCAGAGGAAAACAAAATAACGGCAGAGGTGGCGACAAAGGTGGCTGCTCTCCCAACACAGGCGATATTCCCATTGTCGCAGCACATAGGAGCTCCTGCCAAGCCTGTTGTGGCAAAAGGCGACAAGGTGAAGGTAGGTACTTTGTTGGCCGAAGCCGGCGGATTCGTATCAGCTCCTATTTATTCATCTGTTTCGGGTACAGTACTCAAAATTGATAATGCGGTAGATGCTACAGGCTATCGCAAACCATGTATCATCGTCAAGGTGGAAGGAGATGAGTGGGAAGAGTCTATAGACAGATCTGACAAACTTGAGACTGTTGCGGCTCATCCTGAACTGACGCCGGAAGAAATCGTAAACCGTATCAAGGTGGCAGGTGTTACAGGTATGGGTGGCGCAGGCTTCCCTACATTCATCAAGCTTTGTCCTCCTCCTGGAGCAAAGGCAGAGTGTGTGATCATCAACGGAGTGGAATGTGAGCCTTATATCACTTCTGACTATCGACTGATGATGGAACATGCGGATGAGATTCTCGTTGGTCTTGACCTGCTCATGAAGGCAGCTAAAGTGGATAAGGGTTACATCGGAATTGAGGATAATAAGCCTGAGGCTATCCGCCTGCTGGAAGAAAAGACAGCCAACAATCCTAATGTGGAGATTGTGCCTTTGGCAAAGAAGTATCCGCAGGGTGGTGAGAAGCAGCTTGTTGACGCAGTTATTCGCCGTCAGGTTCCTGCGCCTCCTGCTATTCCTGTCAACGTGGGTGCCATCGTTCAGAACGTTGGAACTGCTTTTGCCGTATATCAGGCTGTGATGAAAAACAAGCCGTTGTTTGAACGCTACACTACTGTGACAGGTAAGAAAGTGGCTAATCCTGGCAACTTCCTCGTAAGAATGGGTACCCCGATGAAAGAACTTATCGATTTCTGTGGCGGAATGCCAGAGGGTGACAACAAAGTCCTTGCCGGTGGACCAATGATGGGTAAGGCTTTGACTTCTACTGAAGTACCTGTCTGCAAGGGAACTAACAGTATAACAATCTTGACCGATTCTGACGCACGCCGCAAAAAGCCACAGGCTTGTATTCGTTGTGCAAAATGTGTCAGCGTATGTCCTATGGGACTGGAACCATTCCTTTTGGCTACGGCAAGCTCTATGCATAATTGGGAGAAAGTGGAACAGGAAGACATTACCTCTTGTATAGAATGTGGCTCCTGTCAATTCACTTGCCCTGCCCACAGACCTCTTCTTGACAATATCCGTCTTGGAAAGACTACTGTGATGGGAATCATCAGAGCAAGGAATGCAAAGAAGTAATTAAGGTAATAACAGTTGTATACTCTTGGGAAATCAAATATTTGTCAGGTCCGAAATCCTACAGTATGATTCCTGTTCTTGATAAAGCAGAGGAACTTGACCCTTTGGATTCCCAGCAGAGTTTAAGCTAACAATCAAATAATAAAATGAGTAATTTAATAGTATCATTATCGCCGCATGCCCATGGTACGGATAGTGTGGAGCGCAATATGTACGGAGTCATAATGGCTTTGGTACCTGCTCTTCTCGTGTCTTTCTTCTATTTCGGCATCGGCTCTGCAATAGTATGCTTGACAAGCGTAGCTGCATGTATGTTCTTTGAGTGGGCAATAACAAAGTATCTGCTCAAGAAAGAGTCCACGGTTCTTGACGGATCAGCCATACTTACAGGTCTGCTGCTTGGATTCAACCTTCCTTCAAACCTTCCGGTATGGATAGTTCTCATAGGTGCGCTCGTAGCCATAGGAGTAGGAAAGATGACTTTCGGCGGTCTGGGCTGTAATCCTTTCAACCCGGCATTGGTTGGCCGTTGCTTCCTTTTGGTTTCATTCCCCGTAGAGATGACGTCATGGCCTGTAGCAGGTCAGCTCCTTAAGTATACGGATGCAACCACAGCTGCCACTCCTCTCAGTGTGATGAAGAATGCGATAAAGACCGGAGATGCCTCTTGTCTCAACCAACTTCCAGATTCCATGTCTATGCTGCTTGGAAATCCGGGACTGAACAACGGAGCAGGTACGGTAGGAGAGGTTTGTGCTTTGGCATTGCTCCTAGGTCTTGCTTTCATGCTTTGGAAGAAGATCATCACTTGGCATATTCCTGTCAGCATCATTGCTACGGTCTTTGTGTTCAGCGGTATTCTCCATCTGGCAAACCCTGTTTATGCATCTCCTTTAGCCGAGCTTCTCAGCGGTGGTCTTATGTTGGGTGCCATCTTCATGGCTACTGACTATGTTACCTCTCCAATGACTTATAAAGGTCAATTGATTTATGGTGTGGCAATCGGTTTCCTTACCGTTGTTATCCGTAACTGGGGAGCATATCCTGAGGGTATGTCGTTTGCTATCTTGATAATGAACGCATTCACTCCACTTATCAACGCTTATATTAAGCCAAAACGTTTTGGTGAGGTAATAAAGAAGGAGGACAAATAGTATGAAGAAATTAGAATCATCAATTACGAACATGGTAATTGTTCTTGTTGGAGTGGCGCTTATAACAGGTGCAATTCTTTCATATGTCAACCATATCACCACGGGTCCTATCAAGGAACAGGCAGAGAAGACTCTGACCGACGGTATCAAAAAAGTGATGGGTGGCGGAGAAATTACCGTAACGGGAAGTGACCCTTATAGTCAGACAGTTGACGGAAAAGAGCTCACTTACGTCATACATAAGGTGAACGATGCTCAGGGTAAGGATTTGGGAGCAGCAGTCGAGAGTACTACTGTCGGTTTCGGTGGAGACTTGAAAGTGTTGGTAGGATTTGACTCCAATGGCAACATCCTTGGCTACACAATTCTGCAGACTGCCGAGACTCCTGGACTCGGTGCAAAGGCTGAGACGTGGTTTCAGAAAGATGGCAAAGGAAGCATCATCGGCATGAATCCGTCCGCAGAACTCAAGGTAAGCAAGGACGGTGGCCAAGTGAATGCCATAACGGCAAGTACTATCACGAGCCGCGCCTTCCTCAAGGCTGTGAACAATGCTTATTCTGCATATAAGAAAAGCTCGGCAGGCTCTCAGAATGTAGCTTCTAATGATAACAAATAAATGAAAGGTTGAGAATATGAATTATATAAAGATATTACTTAACGGAATATTCAAGGAGAACCCTACGTTTGTGCTTCTCCTCGGTATGTGTCCTACATTGGCCACGACAACCTCGGCAATTAACGGATTGTCTATGGGATTGGCCACTATGTTTGTGCTTATCTGCTCAAATCTGGTTATATCCCTGATCAAGAATCTGACGCCTGATATGGTGCGTATTCCTGTTTTTGTTGTTGTCATAGCTTCATTCGTCACTATACTTCAGATGATTATGCAGGCTTTTGTACCCGCTATCTATGCTACATTGGGCTTGTATATCCCTCTTATCGTGGTAAACTGTATCATACTTGGCCGTGCCGAGGCCTTCGCTTGTAAGAACGGTCCTCTTCAGAGTATCTTCGATGGTATTGGTATGGGATTGGGCTTCTCTTTGGCGTTGACATTGCTGGGTGCAGTAAGAGAACTCCTGGGTGCAGGTTCTATCTTTGGAATAGGTCTTCTGCCTGAAACTTGCAACATGCTTCTCTTCATCCTCCCTCCAGGAGCGTTCATCACATTAGGTTATCTAATTGCTATTGTAAACAAATTTAAGAAAGCGTAATCATGGAATATATTTTGATATTTATCTCGGCTATATTCGTAAACAATATAGTGCTGTCCCAGTTCTTGGGAATTTGTCCTTTCTTGGGAGTATCACAAAAGGTAACTACTTCATTGGGAATGGGTGCTGCTGTAGCTTTCGTGTTGACGCTTGCCACGATAGTAACCTATCTGGTGCAAATGTTTATACTTGAGCCTTTCGGCCTTCAGTATCTTCAGACCATTGCGTTTATCCTGGTAATTGCTGCCTTGGTGCAGATGGTAGAGATAGTTTTGAAGAAAGTTTCTCCAGCCCTTTATCAGGCTTTGGGAATTTTTCTTCCTCTCATTACCACAAACTGTGCAGTCTTGGGAGTAGCGATCTTGGTCATCCAGAAGGAGTTCTCGCTTGTGCAAAGTGTTGTATATGCATTTTCCACAGCTATTGGCTTTGCCCTTGCTCTTACTGTGTTCGCCGGATTGCGTGAACAGCTGGCATTTGTAAATGTGCCTAAAGGTATGCGAGGCATGGCAATTGTCCTTGTTACTGCCGGACTGCTGAGTCTTGCCTTCATGGGTTTCTCAGGAGTTGATGGCGGTCTTAAGATTCTCTTTGGCTTGAATTAAGCATAAGAAATAACTTGTTTTTGATATCTGAATCCATTGGTTTCCCATTTCATATAAGTGGTTTTTATATGACGAAATGCGGATAATCAATGGATTTTCTTGTTAAATATGAATTTATTTAAAAAATAAGCAGTTATATTTTCGTAATTCAAATTATAGTTGCTATATTTGCAGCACTAAATTATGAAATCACAATATAAGAATATATTTTTTTAATATAAAGATAAACTCATGTCCTTTAACAAGGCATGTTGTATTTGTGTTTGTGTTGTTGTTATCCTCCGATGTGATATCGGGGGATAATTTTTAAAGAAGGTTGTCTTTTCGTACTACATCATTTCAATTCCTCATTGGTCTGAAATTTTCAGAACGTTAATTTGATTAATGGTTGTATATGGTCAATTTATTAAAAAAACAATCAAATATTTCATCTAACAAATAAATATTACTATATTTGCAAATGAAACGAAATATTAATATAAATATGGAATTTACTGCTAAACAAATTGCCGAATTCGTACATGGATGCGTTGAAGGTGATGACAATACTACTGTAAATACTTTTGCAAAAATAGAAGAAGGAAAAAAAGGAGCAATTTCGTTCTTGGCAAACCCCAAATATACTCACTATTTGTATTCTACAAATTCTAGTATCGTTCTGGTTAATAATGATTTGAAACTGGAACAGGATGTTCCTTGTACTCTTGTACGAGTGCCAAGTGCTTATGAGGCGGTGGCACAGCTCCTGCAGTTATACGAGTCTATGAAGCCAAAGAAGACAGGCGTCAGCTCGTTGGCGAGCATTTCTGCTTCCGCCAAAATAGGTGAGAATTGCTATATTGCGCCTTTTGTTTGTATCGGAGACAATGTTGAGATAGGAGATGGTTGTCAGATTTATCCGAATGTCACGATCGGTGATGGCGTGAAGGTAGGCAAAAACACTATCCTCTATTCAAATGTTTCTGTTTATCATGGTTGCAAACTTGGCAATAGTGTTACAATCCACTCTGGTTCTGTAATTGGTGCTGACGGCTTCGGTTTCGCTCCTAATGCAGAAGGTTACGACAAAATCCCTCAGATAGGCATAGTCACCATAGAGGATAATGTTGAAATCGGTGCCAATACCTGTGTTGACCGTTCTACCATGGGAAGCACATACGTGCGCAAGGGCGTAAAACTTGACAACTTGGTACAGATAGCCCATAATACCGACATCGGAGAGAATACCGTAATGTCTGCACAGGTAGGAATCGCAGGAAGTACGAAAGTTGGCTCCTGGTGTATGTTCGGTGGTCAGGTCGGTCTCGCAGGGCATATTAAAATCGGCAATAAAGTCTTTTTGGGAGCCCAGTCAGGTGTGCCGGGAAACATTAAAGACGACCAGACACTCATCGGTACTCCACCAATGGAACCTAAGAAATATTTCAAGTCTCAGGCCATTTTCCGCCGTTTGCCGGAAATGTATGCCAAAATCAATGAATTGGAAAAAGAATTGGCTAAGCTAAAGGGTGAGTCTGAAGCTTAACGATTTATTAAAGAATAATAATAGAAGATTATGTCTAAACAAAAAACGCTTAAAGGTAGTTTTGCCCTTTGTGGCAAAGGACTGCATACTGGTCTCAGTCTGACGGTCACTTTTAATCCGGCGCCAGAGAATTCAGGCTATAAAATACAGCGTATAGATTTGGAAAACCAGCCTGTTATAGAGGCTATAGCTGAAAATGTAGTAGATACACAACGTGGTACCGTCTTAGGCAAGGGAGATGTCAGGGTCTCTACCATAGAACATGGAATGTCTGCATTGTATGCCATGGGCATAGACAACTGTCTTATCCAGGTTAATGGTCCGGAATTCCCGATTCTTGATGGTTCTGCTTCCATGTATGTGGACAAAATCAACGAAATCGGCATAGAAGAACAGAATGCTCCAAAGGATTATTATATAATCAGACACAAGATAGAGATTAAAGACGAGGAGTCAGGTTCTTGTATAACGATTCTTCCGGATGAAGGATTCAGCCTTACCACAATGTGCTCTTTTGAGTCCAAGTTCATCAACAGCCAATTCGCTACATTGGACGATATGGATGCTTATGCAACAGAGATCGCGCCTGCAAGAACGTTTGTCTTCGTAAGAGACATTGAGCCGTTGTTGAAGGCAAATCTTATCAAAGGTGGTGATATGGACAATGCCATTGTCATCTATGAGCGTCAGACTACTCAGGAGAGGCTTGACCAGCTTGCTGATTTCTTGAAGGTTCCACGTCTTGATGCCACAAAGCTTGGTTATATTCAGCACAAGCCTTTGGTTTGGGAAAATGAATGTACTCGCCACAAGCTTCTTGATATCATCGGTGATATGGCTCTTATCGGTCGTCCTATCAAAGGACGTATTATCGCAACTCGTCCAGGACATACCATCAACAATAAGTTTGCCCGTCTTATGCGTCGCGAAATCCGCAAGCATGAGATACAGGCTCCGATTTATGATTGCAATGAGCCGCCAGTAATGGATGTCAACCGAATTCGTGAGCTGCTTCCACACCGTTACCCGATGCAGCTTGTAGACAAGGTGATTTCTCTTGGGGCTAACAGTATTGTAGGAGTGAAGAATGTCACGAGCAATGAACCGTTCTTTACAGGACATTTCCCTCAAGAGCCTGTTATGCCGGGAGTCCTGCAGATTGAAGCTATGGCCCAATGCGGTGGCCTTCTTGTTCTCAACACTTTGGAAGAACCAGAGCGTTGGTCTACATATTTCATGAGAATCGACGATGTGAAATTCCGTCAGAAAGTGGTGCCTGGTGACACGTTGTTGTTTAAGGTAGACCTTTTGGCTCCTGTAAGACATGGCATCTCCTCTATGAAGGGATACGTGTTTGTTGGCGACAAAGTCGTGTCGGAGGCTACATTTACCGCACAGATAGTAAAGAATAAATAGACAACATTATTATAATATGAATCAAATCAGTCAGTTGGCTTTTGTTCATCCTGAAGCGAAACTTGGGGATAACAATATAATTGGCCCATTTTGTTATATTGACAAGAATACAGTCATAGGAGATAACAATGTTCTCCAAAACGGCGTTACGATACATACGGGTGCTCGCATAGGGAATGGAAATGAATTTTTTCCTGGTGCAAGTATAAGCACCAAACCACAGGACCTGAAGTTTGTCGGTGAGGAAACTACTTGCGTAGTCGGAGACAACAACAGTATCCGCGAGAATGTTACTATTTCGCGTGGTACAGCCTCCAAGGGTACCACAATAGTAGGCAGCAACAATCTGCTTATGGAGTGTGTTCATGTGGCTCACGACTGTGTCATGGGTAATGGTTGCATTATAGGAAATGCTACTAAATTTGCAGGTGAAGTAGTTATTGACGACAATGCCATTGTCAGCAGTACCGTGTTGTGTCATCAGTTCTGTCGTATCGGTGGCTATGTCATGATTCAGGGCGGAAGCCGTTTCAGTCAGGATATTCCTCCATATATTATTGCTGGCAAGGATCCTACCAAGTACTGCGGAATAAACCTAATAGGTTTACGTCGCCGCGGATTTAGCAATGAGAAAATCCAGATGATACACGATGCCTACCGAATATTGTATTCCAAGGGACTGATTTCTGAAGGTATAGCTGAAATACGTTCAACATTGCCTTCTTGTCCGGAGATAGATTATATCATTGAATTCGTACAGTCTTCTAAACGTGGTATTATCCGTTGATGAAGAGAAGTTAACCCAAATCTTGTTGATGATTTGGAATTAATAGTGTTAAAATAGTGTTTGGTTGGCTTCTTTACAAGTTGCTCGCCAAACACATTTCGTTTAAAAACATTGTATACTCCATTCTTGTATTCATGAAAAATACTCTTCTCGTTATTCTTGGGCCTACAGGCGTAGGCAAGACGGAACTATGTCTTCGCGTAGCCGAGCATTTCCGTATTCCAATTATCAATGCCGATTCCAGACAATTGTTTAGGGAACTTCCTATAGGTACAGCTGCTCCAACCTCGGAACAACAGCAACGCGTGAAGCATTATTTCGTTGGAAACCTATCGCTTGGTGATTATTATAGTGCTTCAAGATATGAAGAAGACGTGATGGATTTCCTGTCTGGTTATTTTTCCAGCGATAGAAAATTGGCTTTGATGACTGGCGGCAGCATGATGTACATAGACTCTGTTTGTAACGGGATAGACGATATACCTACCATTGACGATAAAACTCGTCAATGGATGAAAGACAGATATACGACCGAAGGGCTGGAGCCTTTGTGTGCTGAATTGGAGAAACTTGACCCTGAATATTATTCAATTGTTGACAAGAAGAATCCCAAAAGAATAGTTCATGCTTTGGAAATATGTCATATGACAGGCAAGACATATACTTCATTCAGAAAAAACAAAATAAAAGAACGTCCCTTTGATATCATTAAAATAGGTCTTAATAGAGACAGAGACGAACTCTATGAACGTATTAACAAGCGTGTGGATGAGATGGTCGGTTCGGGACTTGAAAAGGAGGCACGTGAAGTTTATCCTTTCCGCCATCTCAACTCGTTGAATACAGTTGGATATAAAGAGTTGTTCGAATATTTTGACGGTAAATGCACTCTGGATGAAGCCGTTTTCCGTATAAAGTGTGACAGTCGTAAGTATTGCCGCAAACAACTTACTTGGTTCAGAAGAGATCCGCAAATCAAGTGGTTTCACCCGGACAATATTGAAGAAATCATAAAATATATAGAAACAATGATATATATCTAAAGTAAATTTGTACTTTTGTTCTGAATTTACGTAATTGTTAAATAAATGTAGACATTATATGCTTGATAAGTTGAGAAAAATCTTTGTTCTTGTCATTAAGAAGCTTGGTGCTTTCTTCAGATGGTATAAGAACCTTTATAAAGGTAGGGCATGGTACACAAAGACCATACTAGGTTTCTGTTCCAGTATAGTGGCATTTATCATCTATCTTGGAATGGTAGACATAAACTTCCTATGGCTTTTTGGTAGCTCGCCTGGCTATTTTTCCGGAATACTCGATCCTCAGGTAAGCGAGGCTTCTGAGATTTATAGTGCTGATGGCAAGATGATAGGAAAGTTCTTTAATGAGAATCGTACTCCAGTGAAGTATGATGAAGTGGCCCCGTCCTTTTTCAAAGCATTGGTTGATACAGAGGATGAGCGTTTTTATAAGCATCTTGGTATCGATCCTATCGGTTTGTTCGGTGCCGTGAAAGATGCTGCCACTCATCATGGTGCACGTGGTGCTTCTACTATAACCCAGCAGTTGGCAAAGAATATGTTCAGAGTGAGGAAGAACTATTCTACTGGCCTGCTCGGCAAGATACCGGGTCTTCGCATCTTGATAATGAAGAGCAAGGAGTGGATTATTGCTGTTAAACTTGAGACGGTTTATTCAAAGCGGGAAATAATCACGATGTATGCCAATACTGTAGATTTCGGTTCTAATTCGTATGGCATCAAAACGGCTGCAAAAACCTATTTCAACACGACCCCGAAAGATTTGAAAACTGAACAGGCTGCAGTGTTGGTTGGTATGTTGAAGGCTACCACATTCTATAATCCGAAGTCTAATCCGGAGAACAGCAAGAACCGTCGTAATGTTGTTCTCAACAATATGGTGACGCATGGCGATTTGTCTAGAAGTGTCTGCGATTCACTTTCGGCACTTCCGATCAAGTTGGATTTCAATCAGGAAGAGAATTATGACGGACAGGCAAAGTATTTCAGAGAGGCTGTGTCAAGACATCTGAAAGACTGGTGTAAGGAGAATGGCTATGACCTATATAATAGTGGATTGAAGATCTATACCACTATAGATTCCAAGATGCAGGAATATGCCGAGGCGGCTGTTACCAAACAGATGCGTCAGGTACAGAAGAATTTCAACAGTCATTGGGGTAACCAGGAGCCATGGCGCGATGAAAATGGTAATGTAATACCAGGATTCATAGAAGGAATATTGCAGAAGCAACCTTATTATCAAGAGCTTCTTGCACGTTTCCCTAACAGTCCGGATTCAGTGAGTTATTATGTCAACAAACCACATAAGGTGAAACTTTTCGATTATGAAAAAGGAATGATTGAGAAGGAGATGAGTACTGTTGACTCCATACGTTATATGGTTAAGTTCATGCATTGCGCTTTTGTTGCGATGGAACCTCAGACCGGTGCTGTGAAGGCTTGGGTAGGAGATATCGACTTTGACACTTGGAAATATGACAAGGTGGAAGCTGACCGTCAGCCTGGCTCTACATTCAAACTGTTTGTATATACAGAAGCGATGAATCAAGGACTCACTCCATGCGACAAGCGCCGTGATGAATACATCAGAATGGAAGTGTATGACAAGGTGAAGCATGAGAATACGATTTGGACTCCAAGCAATGCAAACGGCAGATTCTCAGGTGACTCCATTCCGTTGAAGAGCGCATTTGCCCGAAGCATCAATTCCATTGCCGTAAGGCTTGGGCAGGAGATGGGCATAAAGAATGTGATAAACACAGCGCATCAGATGGGTATTACAAATGAACTTGATGACGCCCCATCATTGGCTTTGGGTTCTTCTGATGTGAGACTCCTCGATATGGTTAATTCATATTGTACTGTTGCAAACAATGGTAAGCATGTGCTGCCTTCATTAGTTACGAAGATTGTAGATAGAGAAGGTAAAGTCGTTTATCAGGAGAATATAGAGGAGCAACAGGCAATACCCTATAAGAGCGCATTCTTCATGCAGCAGCTTTTGATGGGCGGAATGAGAGAACCTGGTGGAACGTCCCAAAGTCTATGGGGATATGTAGGCAATGCCAAGGATACGGATTTCGGCGGTAAGACAGGTACGACAAACAACCATTCTGACGCATGGTTCATGTGTGTAAGTCCAAAGCTTGTTGCCGGTTCATGGGTAGGTGGCGAATACAGATGTATTCATTTCCGTACTGGAGCATTAGGTCAGGGTAGCAGAACGGCATTGCCTGTATGTGGCTATTTCATGCAGTCTGTCATGAATGATCCTAATTTTTCAAGATATCATGGACATTTCGACAAACCGAAAGATTCTGACATTTCTTACGGAATGTACAATTGTTCAAGTTATGTTGCTGTAAAGAAGGATACGACCCAGACAGACAGTACGGCTGTCATTATGGAAGATGAAGTGTTCCTGGATGAAAATGGAAATATAATTCAGAGCCCAGAATCTCAGCATAAAGGCTCTAAGGCAGAGGAGGCCAAGCCTCAAAGTGAAGCTGAGCCAAAGAACAGCAAACCGAAGAACCACAACATGTCGTTGGATGATTTCTGATGACGATTTTACGAATTGGATAAATGCCTTTTCATTCGCCATATTCAGAGATTGAAGTCTTCTTCAAGCCTCTATGAGAAAGAGAAGGTGTCTCGAAATGGAAGATATCATTGATACTGAAAACGAGGAGTTCAAGAAGGCTCTTCAGATAGTTAACTTTACCCGTCGTTCGCTTTTCCTTACAGGAAAGGCGGGGACGGGTAAGTCTACTTTCCTACGATATATATGCCAGCATACAAAGAAAAAACATGTAGTGCTTGCACCTACAGGTATTGCCGCTATTAATGCTGGTGGTTCAACGCTTCATAGTTTTTTCAAATTGCCATTCCATCCATTGATTCCGACGGATTCTCGTTTTTCGAATAGGAATATCAAGGAAACTCTCAAGTATAATGGAGAGAAAAGAAAATTGATACGTGAGGTGGAACTTGTCATTATAGATGAGATAAGTATGGTTCGTGCAGACATTATCGACTTTATTGATAAGGTTCTGCGAATCTATACACGAAATATGAGGGAACCGTTCGGTGGGAAGCAGTTGCTTTTTGTAGGTGATATATATCAGTTGGAACCCGTGGTGAAAGAAGAAGACCGCCAGTTCCTGCGCCCTTTTTATCCATCACCTTATTTCTTTGATGCACATGTTTTCCGTTCTTTCAAATTGGTGAGCATTGAGTTGAGAAAAGTATACCGCCAGACCGATTCTACATTCATCAATATATTGGATCATATACGGACTAATATGGTGACTGCAAATGATTTGCAACTTCTCAACAATAGGGTGGCGGCAGTTTCCCCATCAGATAGTAATGGTCTGTCGATAACACTCTCTACACGGCGTGATACAGTTGATTACATCAATCAATGCCAGTTGGATAAATTGCCAGGCGAAGCATCAGTTTTTTATGGTGATATAAAAGGGGATTTCCCTGAAAGCAGTCTGCCTACTCCTATGCAACTAGACCTTAAAGTCGGTTCCCAAATCATTTTCATAAAGAATGATTTGGACAAACGCTGGGTGAATGGCACCTTAGGAGTCATTGAGGGCATAGACGAAGGGCAAGGCGTTATATATATCGTTTCCGAGGATGGCAGAGAATTGGAGGTAGAGAGGGCATGTTGGAGCAATATGCGTTATACATATAATGACAAGGAACAGAAGATAGAAGAAGAGGAGATAGGTTCTTACACTCAGTACCCGATACGTTTGGCATGGGCTATTACTGTTCATAAAAGCCAAGGACTTACATTCAGAAATGTCAACATAGACTTTACTGGTGGGGTGTTTGCCGGTGGACAGACTTATGTCGCACTTTCACGTTGTACTTCTTTGGAGGGAATAACTCTGAAAGAGCCAATACGTAGGAGTGATGTTTTCGTGCGCCCCGAGGTAGTTGCCTTTTCCAGAAATTATAACGATTCTCTTGTTATCAACAAGGCTTTGTCTGAATCTAAGGCGGACAGGGAGTATCATGATGCGGTCAAGGCATTTGACAAGGGTGATATGGAATCCTTTCTCGACAACTTCTTCAAGGCTATACATAGTCGTTATGATATAGAGAAGCCATTAGCCCGGCGGTTTATCCGTAGCAAACTGAATGTGGTAAATAAGTTGCGTGCTGAAAACCAGCGTCTATTGGAAGAGAAGAAAGAAAAAGATGATTTTCTGAAGCGTCTGGCTGTAGAATACGTCATGCTTGGCAAGGAATGTGAAAAGGAAAAAATGAACGATGCAGCCATTGCCAATTATAAGAAGGCTCTGAAGCTTTGCCCTGATATTCCTGAAGCCAAGCGTCGCCTGAAAAGGTTGCAGAAATGATTGAAATAAAAGTATTAGTCTTTAAGCATGTTTTATGAATGCTTCAACCCGAATCGGTCATTAGGGCTTGCTTGGATTTTGCTTTTTAGAAGGATGGATTTTGTTTGGCTTTTAATGAGTAATAGCGAGCTATTGCGAATTAAAAACAAGCAAAAGGCACCTTATAAAAAAACAAAAGACTGCAAGCAGTTATTAAAATTATACATTTAACGGCCTAATGACCGATTTGGGTTCAAGACTAATACTTGTTGATGATGGAATATCAGAATATGATTTGTTGGATTAACGTCTGTGGTTTTACATTTTCAGCTCGTTGATTTCTTCCATTTCGTCCTCGTCAAACCATTTTGTCAGTTTGCTCTTGGCTTTCTCCTTGATTTCTTCAGAAACATCGCCTATTTTGCCGATTACATATAGTAATACTGCCAAATCGTCTCCCAAACCTACGATTGGAATTGCATCCGGTATTACATCAAGCGGACTGACGAGATAGCCTAAAGCTCCTACAATGATGGCTTTGTCCTTGATAGACACTTTGTCGCTCTGCAAGGTGTAATATAGCACGAGTGCGATGTATACAAGTTTAGCACCGGCACGTTTGGCTATTTTCGCTATTTTCTCCAAGAATTCACCATTTGTGAATTTGTTGGAGTATGACATAAAATCAGGTAATTCCATTTTTATTATATTTTACGTTTCTAATTAGTTGTCTGACGCCACACCTTTATAATGTAATCGTCTTAATGATGGCAAAATTACAAAAAAAACTTGTATGTCCCAAATGATACATTTGTTCATCATTTGTTTACTTCTTATTTTTAGTAATTCTTATGCTAAATCACAGGTCTTTCAGCAATATCTCTCTTTGTTTCTTGAGATATGCCGAATGTTCAGCAATTACTTTGTTCCATTTTTCATGGTTCGCCTCAGACATATTCAGTTTGAGTTCCCATTTCCCCTTTGTTTCATATTTGTCGATAAGTCGCCCTACGCTGAGTCTTGATATGTCTTGCGCCGGCTGATATACGCTGACGTCTCCCTTTTCATCGCCTGATATTTCATTGATGAGTCCGAGATCGATGAGCTCATATAGTATGTTTTGTGTTATGCGTATGGGGATGTTCGTATTGAGCTTCAGTTCAAGGGCCGTGTACGGTGATTCTCCTTTTTCAAAACGCTTGCATATCATGCTCATGATCAGCATACTCATTATCATGCGGTATCGCGGACTGATTTCGTATGTTTCCGTGCGGAAGGCATACTCTTCCATATTCTGGCTCGTATAGCATAGCTCTGCGCCGAAAAGACATATCGACCATGATATCTGCACCCAGAGCATGAAGAGCGGCAAGGCTGCGAATGAACCATAGATTGCATTATAGCTGCTTACCCAAATCTGCGAATGGATATAGAATAGCTGTAGTCCCTGCATGGCAACACCTGCCAAAACTCCCGGCCAAATGGCGCATTTCAGTTTTACCCTTATGTTTGGCATGAATACATAAAGGGCTATGAAAATGGCTGACATCAAAACGAAGGGCATGATATCCCACAATGTCCTCACCATCGGGGCAAATAATTGCATGCCCTCTGTCTGGCTTGTCACCGTAGCTACGAATATTGATATACCGGATGTGACGACAATGATGATAGGGGCAAGGATAAACATTCCCATATAGTCGGTCACAGTCCTGAAGAAACTTCTCGGTTTCTTCACCTGCCATATATTGTTGAAGGCCAGTTCGATGTTCCTGATAAGCATCGTTACTGTCCATAACATGAAAACAAGTCCGATACCGAGTATGATTCCACTCTTGGTGTGGATCAGATACGAATTGACGAAGCCGATTATCGTTTCGGCAGCCTGTGGCTGGCTCGACAATACATTTCTGAACCACTCTTCTATGTATTTGTTGTAGCCGAACCCCCTTGCTATAGCGAAGACTACTGCCAGGATAGGGACTATTGCCAGGAGAGTGGAGTAGGTGAGTGCGGCAGCGTTGTTTATCATTCTTTTTGTTGTAAAACTCTCAATGGTCAGTATCAGCATTCTAAAAGATGCGATGATCAGCCGTTGTGATTGAGGTTTGTTGCTGTAGTCTCGCCATATTCCTACTTTGTAGAAATCAGTTATGTCTTTTATTGTCATTTGATGCTATAGATCGTTTTTTGATTAAGATTGATTATGCCAGATATCGGATGCAATAATCTCCACCAGCCATTACACACCATATTGTTTAGTCGGTTTTTGCTTAATTGTTGCTTTTCGTTTTTCAAGCAGATCCTGATGGCTGATTTGGGATGAATTATAAAAATGAAAAAGAAAGCAGTGTCCCTATAAGCCGAGTTCTGTTCCGGTAAAGCCTCTCGACGATACCGGCGCCTGCCATTTATCTAGAACATGAGTCACCCCATGTCTCAAGCATTCTACCCTCCATCGGAGTTAGTCGGACGGGCAATCCTCAAACGATGGTTTACACGAACTTGCAGCCTCCGGACGACACAGCCCGCTGGTCACCCAGCGACTGGTGGTCTCTTACACCACCTTCTCACCCTTACCATCCTTCTTTTGTTTTGGATAATATAGTGAAGAATCGAATCCTCACATTATTATCAAAGGATGGCGGTTGTTTTCTTCTGTCGTATCCTACTGTTGCCAATAGCTTCCATTTTCAGAAGCGGAGCACCCTATGCTGCCCGGACTTTCCTCTCGTAGCCAGATGCTACCAGCGGCAGAGCCGGGACGCTGCATTCTTTTCAATGCAAAGTTACAAATAAAAATTGGAATATGTTGGATTTGTATTCCATAATTTGAAATATGCTTGTCTTTTTGGCATTGACGATAAGATTTTCTTACTTTTTGTTCCTGATAATTATGTTGACATCATTTTATTGTATGATTATTTGTGTGTTTACAACTCTTGTTTTGTACGTATGTTTACAAAAGAGATAGATTAGTTTCAATCTGTAAAATAATTAAGGAAAATAATTAAAATTAGTTTAATTTCATCAATGTTGTACTATCAATATTACATTATTATTTAGTATTTGTTGCGATTTGTTGGCTTTATATAGATATGCCTTAATGAAAAGTAGTGTTATTTTCTGTATGAAATGAAATTTTGTGGGAGTGAAACTTTATTGTACCTTTGCATTATCATAGCAAACATTTCATTAAATTCAAAATATGGCTAATCAACCGAAACGTCCGCAACATAGACCGATAGATAATAATTATGGTCATTTGCAGCCTCAGGCTCCGGATATTGAGAAGATTGTTCTTGGAGCTTTGATGATAGATAAAGATGCTTTCACCATAGTTGGTGAGATATTGCATCCCGAAACTTTTTACGAACCACGTAATCAGAAGATTTATAGCGCAATACAAAAGCTTAATATTGACGAGCGACCTGTAGATATCCTTACTGTCATAGAGGAACTGAAACATGAAGGCACTCTCGAAGAAGTGGGAGGAGAGGCTTATGTCATAGAACTGAGTTCACATGTGGCATCTTCTGCACACATTGAGTATCATGCTCATATTCTGGCTCAGAAATATATGGCCCGGCAGCTGATTTCTTTCGCCAGCGTTGTAGAGACAAAGGCGTTTGATGATACCGTAGACGTGGATGAGCTGATGCAGGAAACCGAGTCGAGTCTTTTTGAACTTTCTCAAAAGAACCTTCGCCAGGATTATACTCAAGTAGATCCTGTTGTGAAGGAGGCTATCAAAATTCTGCAGAAAGCGGCTGAAAACAAAGGTGAACTTACCGGTGTGCCGACGGGTTACCGCAAGTTGGACGAGATAACGGCTGGTTGGCAAGCGAGTGACCTTGTAATCATAGCCGGTCGTCCGGCCATGGGTAAGACCGCATTTGCCCTCTCTCTGGCAAAGAATATAGCGGTAGACTACAATATACCGATTGCCTTTTTCTCTCTTGAGATGAACAATGTGCAGCTGGTCAACCGTCTTATCTCGAATGTATGTGAGGTGGAGGGACGCAAAATCCTTAATGGCCAGCTGGATGATGAGGAGTGGAAACGACTTGATGCTAATGTAGGAAAATTGCAGAATTCGCCGATATATGTAGATGATACTGCCGGTATGTCAATCTTTGAGTTGCGTACCAAGGCGCGACGCCTTGTGAGAGAGAAAGGGGTCAAGGTGATAATGATCGACTACTTGCAGCTTATGAATGCCAATGGTGCACGTTTCGGAAGCCGTCAGGAGGAGGTGTCTACTATCAGCCGTTCGCTGAAAGGTCTTGCAAAGGAATTGAATATCCCTATCCTTGCCCTTTCACAGCTCAACCGTACTGTGGAAAACAGAGATGGACTTGACGGCAAGCGTCCTCAGTTGAGCGACTTGCGTGAGTCTGGAGCTATTGAGCAGGATGCCGATATGGTACTCTTTGTGCATCGTCCGGAGTATTATCATATTTATCAGGATGATCATGGCAATGATTTGAGAGGTATGGCACAGGTGATTATCGCAAAGCATCGTAAGGGCGCCACAGGAGATGTCACGCTTACTTTCAAGGGTGCATTCACGCGATTTGAGAATCCCGATGAGAGCCGCATGTCAAATGCTGGAGATATCGGCGGGGAGATTGTGGGTAGCCGCCTGAATGGCGGTGACGATGTGCCCCCTCCATTTATTGATCCGGGGGTGATACCTGTCTCTGAACCGCCATTCTGATTGTCTTTCCTTTGGGGATTAAGCGGTAAGGTAAGAATACCATTAAATAAAAAGACAGAGGTTTTGGCGTGTCGCTTGTCCGACATGATATATTATCTCGTTTAACAAATATCCTATATAATTATGAATATTGATTCCATTCTTGAGAAACTGCATATAGAGTCGCTCAATAAAATGCAGCTTGATGTTGCGAAGGCGATGAGTACAACAGCAGATGATGTCGTTATCCTTTCTCCTACGGGTAGTGGTAAGACGTTGGCGTATCTCTTGCCGCTTGTTTTCAAACTCAACACAACCGTGGATTTTCTTCAGGCGGTAGTTATTGTTCCGAGTAGAGAACTTGCAAAACAGTCTGTTGAAGTCCTGCGTTCAATGGGTGTTCCGTTGCGCGGCCTTGCCCTTTATGGTGGTAGAACAGCGATGGAAGAGCATAAGGAAATCAAGAAAGTGCTGCCGCATGTCGTGTTTTCCACTCCTGGTCGATTCAATGACCATGTGTCAAAAGGGAATATCAATCCGAGAAGCGTGAGGTTCCTTGTGCTTGATGAATTCGACAAGTGTCTGGAGATGGGCTTCGAGGAAGAGATGAAGCAGGTGTTCAAGAGTCTTCCGCTGTTGGAAAGAAGAATCTTGTTGTCGGCAACACGTTCTAACGAAATTCCGCTTTTCGTAAATATCGATAAGGTGAGTGAAATAGACTATACCGAACCGGATTCCGGAATCAGCGTTTCCGACCGTATATCAAACTTTGTAGTCAGAAGTCCGCAGAAGGATAAGTTGGAAACGTTGTCGAGACTGTTGCGTAGTTTCGGAAACTCAAGCAGCATCGTTTTCCTGAACTATAGGGATAGTGTGGAGCGAACTGCTAAATATCTCTCCGAACAGGGTTTTGTGACGAGCACTTATCATGGTGGTCTTGAACAAAAGGACAGGGAGGACAACCTTTATGTGTTCAGTAACGGCTCGTCTACGGTTCTTGTAAGCACCGACCTCGCTTCTCGTGGCTTGGATATTCCAGATGTTGATAATATAATCCATTATCATTTGCCGCAGGGTGAGGCGGAATATACTCATAGGGTAGGTCGAACAGCCCGTTGGGATGCTGTAGGCCGTGCCTTTGTTCTTTTAGGGCCTGAAGAGAAATTGCCGGAATTTGTTGACCAGGAACTTCCTGAATATGTCATTCCTGATGATTTGGGAGATATTCCACAGCCTCGCATGGCTACTATATATATCGGAAAGGGCAAGAAAGACAAGATTTCAAAGAGTGACGTGTTGGGCTTCTTGTGTAAGAAATGCAGTCTCACTTCAAATCAGATAGGTCGTATTGACGTGGCAGACCGTTATTGCTATGTCGCCGTTGCTCGCAATAAGGCAAAGCAGGTGCTTAAGTTGGCAAATGGTGAGAAGATTAAAGGCGTGAAAACGGAGTTCAAGCTTAAGGGCAATAGTAACAGATGATTTTGTTTTCTTGTAATATATAATGGTCTGCGTCTCTTGAGACGTAGACCATTTTCAAATTCGCCCACTGAATATTCCATAGAGTTTATAGGTGTGGCAAAAAAAATAGAGTTACATTTCTGTAACTCTATTCTGGTAGTGGATAGGGGAATCGAACCCCTATGCCAAGATTGAGAATCTTGTATCCTAACCATTAGATGAATCCACCATCTTATGATTGCTTTGAAGAGATTGTTGATAAAAACATTCTGTAGTGGATAGGGGAATCGAACCCCTATGCCAAGATTGAGAATCTTGTATCCTAACCATTAGATGAATCCACCATCATGTTTAAATTGCGGAAGCTGGGGGATTCGAACCCCCGGTACGTTAAACACGTACGGCAGTTTAGCAAACTGCTGGTTTCAGCCACTCACCCAAACTTCCAAGCAATTTATTTATCAGCATTTCTCTTAATGCGGTGCAAAGGTAGCGTTTTATTTTTTAATACCAAACTTTTTTGCGTATAATTTTCCAAAATGCTTGTTTTTTTGCTTTTTCTATACAGAATTACGCTGTTTTTGCCATTATTTATCTTGCTAATGCCGTGACAACTGCAAAATAGACCATATCTTTATCAGTATTGTTTTTCATGGAATGCGAATGTCCGTTTGGGCAGTAATGCACTTTTCCTGCTTTTACGATTTCAGTTTCTCCGTCGTAATTGAAGGTGGCTTCTCCTTCTACTATATAAATAATCTCACAGTTGCCGTCATGTAGGTGGTATCCTGTTGATGCTCCAGGTTTAAGGATGCTGAACATGATTTTGTTGTCGTCGTCAACAAAATTTCGGGTTATCAGTTCGCCTTCTCCCCCTTTGAAGTTAAGGATGGAGTTTTTTCCTATTTTATCAAAATCAATTACCATAATGTTTTTGTTTAATTTTAAATATGAATGTTATCTTGTATTTTCGCTTGTCCTTATTCCTTCCTTTTCCAAATATTCATCACTTTCCTGTGGATGGCGATTTGGTTGATTGCAGAAACGAACACCAGAAGTATTATTCCGAGTGTTATAGACTTTATCATCGTCGTGTCTTCAATCTGCGGGAAAAGTGTTTCTATAATGCCCATATAATAGTTGCGCACGAAGTATAGTATCGTCCATGTTATTGCCAATACCGTGATGTTGAGTACTATCGTAAGTATCTGGTAGGGCAGGGCAACTTTGCGTGGGCTGTATCCTATAAGGAGCAGGTTTTCTAGCTTCGAAGAGTTCTTTTGAACCAGAAGGTATATGCTGAGCATGAGTATATAGAAACTCAGAGCGCTTATTATCAATCCGATACCCATGACGAGCGTCACTATCATTCTGAGGAAATATGTTGTCTTTTCTGCTTGCAGCTTGTCCGTATCCACTTCATAGCCTTTTTTGTCCAAGTATTGAGAGATGTTTTCATCTGCAGGATTTCCCACTTCTGCTATCAGTCTGGATGGTTCTGAGTGTTGTTCTGGAGCGTAGAGCTTGTTGCTCCAGTCCATGAACTTCTGCGGAACGAGTATCGTGTTCAGTCTGCTTGAGAATCCGATCACTTTTCCTTTGTATTCATCTTTGTGTCCATTGCCGTGTATGAAGATCTTGAAGTCTATCATTCCCATCAACCCTTCGCTTATTTTGGGAAGAGAGTGCGACTGGGCAAATCCGAAGTTATACATATTAATATATGTGCGTGGTAGTATTATCGGCACTTCGTGACTGCCTTCCGTGTATTTCCAGTCTTGTAGCGACACGTCTACAAAGCCGTCAGGAACGCTCTCAAAGAAAAGTTCTGAGTTCAGAATCGTTTGTCCGTTTATGCCCATATTCGCGTCTACTTTGTATTCAGTAGATGTAAAGGCTGCTGTTTTCTTTGTGAAACTTTGTTCCTTTAGTTCTTCAATTTCTGAATTGCTGAATGTGTTTGATGATGAAGACAGAGTGCTGCCAGCTCCGATTTTCTTGCTTATTATCAGATAGTCAGCCTTCATGAAACTGTCTTGTGACGTGAAGACCGGCAGAACATCATTGTAGAATTGGAATCCCAACAATACTATGAACATTCCGAAAAGGTTTGCAAAGAAGAATCCGATGAATTGTGGGATGCTGATATGTTGTCTTAGAAGTTTCCAAACGAGTTTCATAATCTGTATGTTTTATCGTAATTTAATTCCATGTGCTTGCCGATGCTTGTTACGATTACGCCGGCTCCCTGTCTTCGGGCTTCATTCATCATTATTTCTGCCATTGCTTCAGAGTTCTTATCGTCGAGGTGGCTGATGGGTTCGTCGGCTAAAATGAAGTCGAATGGCTGTACAAGAGCTCTGATCATTGCCACTCTCTGCTGCTGGCCGAATGACATCCTTCCGGCTTTGCTCTCAAGCTTGTCTGATATTCCCAATTTTTCAAACCATTCTTTAATTTCTTTTTCTGTCTTGAATTTGGTTATGTCGTTTTTTATCTGCACGTTTTCCCATGCGGTCAGCTCTGGGAATAGTCTGAGTTCCTGGAATAGAAATGCGATATGCTTCTTGCGTATTTCAGTCCAGTCTTTCACTTTGAATTCTGAAGTGACGGCATTGTCGAATCTTACTGTTCCCTCGTAGTCATGTCTGTAGCCGAGGATGTAACTGCAGAATGTGCTTTTGCCTTTTCCGCTTTCTGCTTCAACAAGATACAGCTTGCCCTTTTCAAATTCGGCTTTGCAATTCCATATTTCAGAGTCGATGTCTTGTTGGCTGGAAAATACGTTGGGAATGATTTTGTCAAAAGTTATTGTCTTCATTTTATATTGTCTTGTGACTTTATTTCAGAGTATATATTATAGTCTTGATGTCTCCGAATATCGGCTTGATGATGTCGGCAGCGTTTGAAAGCGCCTTGTTGTCACCAAAACCTTCTGATATGTTCAGAATCATGCACAATCGGTTGCCTTGTATGTGTTTAGTGATAGATCGCGGTATTGGGTGAAGGCTTGGCTTCAGTATGTTTGTGGCAATGTCGTTGTCTGAACTTGCAAAGAATTCGTTGCTGTCTGATGCTCCAAACCAGAGCGATGTCTCGCTGCCTTTAAGGTGGAAATAGTCTTTGCCGCAATCTTCAATCTGTGTTCCTGCAGGGCATGATTTTTTCCAATAATCCACGTCTTTGAGGAAGTTCCTGTTTGCCAGTTGTGCGACCATCGAAATTTTCATGTCGTTTTCGTCGTATGATCCGATGCTGATTGCAAAATCCCCATTTACGCATCTTAGGATATTATCCATGTCGATTGCGGTATTTGCTCCTGCCAGAAGTGCTCCGAGTGCAGGATTGTTGTGTGCTATATCAACGAAATCCGGTCCGTTGACATTCATGAATATGCTGCAGAGCGATTTCCCTGATATATTGTTGGTGTATCTGCCGTTTATTTTCCTTAATTTCCCAGTTGATTTCTGTAGTTCTTCATCCACCTGTTTGTTTAGCGAGAACGTATTTCCGTTTATCAACAGGCATCCGTCTTTTGTCGCAGTCATCGAGGCTGCTATGAGTATTTGTGAAGCGTCAGAGCCTTTTGGCTGTCCTATGGTGAATGGTATGGAGAGTTTTTCTGGAAGTGCGTCAGCTTGTGCCACCATTGTCATAGAGCCTTCGATGCTGTTCAGCTTTTCGAATAGGGGTGAACTCTTTATACCATCGTCATCTTCTTGTTTCAGCCACCTTCCGATTGCTCTGATTGCATCAGCTTGTTGGGCGGGAAGTATCGGTCCTTGTATCAGCATGGCCTTGTCGTTGTAGCCGATAGCCCATGAGCCTTTTAGCAGAGTGAAATTGAAATCGCGCTTTTTAATGACTTTGTCGCATATCCCCTTTTCCTTCAGCTTTTCAAAGCAGGTGTTGAGGTCGTCGCTGTCGTCCACCTTCATGCAGGCTCCAAGATTGCCTTCTGCCGTTTCGAAGAGATATATCCTGGTTGTCAAGTCCAGCCCGCTTTCATCTATCCCGCAGTCTTTGAAAAGTGCCGATATAATACCTTTGCCGTCATTGCCGTCTGTTGGTTCCATTTCTCCGGCATCTATTGATATTATCGCTTTGCTGTTTGCCGGGATGGCATTTGTATAGTCATCGTTTGAGCAAGACAAGTTGATGCAAATACATGACATTAAAACGAGTATATGCATAAATGATTTTCCTGTCAGTTTCATTTTACCAGTAATTTATTTACCTATTGAACTATGTTTCTTTAATCTTTTCTGCAAATCAGTTGGGCGCACATCGCGGCATACAAGGCTGCTGTTTCTGTGCGTAGTCTGCTTTTGCCAAGCGATATGGGTGTAAAACCGTATTTCATCGCTTCTCTCACTTCGTCGATAGAGAAGTCGCCTTCTGGTCCGATAAGTACCGTGATGCCATCGCTCGAAGCCTGTTCTTTCTCTTTGCTTGCCGTATCGAAGAAGTCTACGCTGGGTATTTCTTCATAACAATGGGCTATGAATTTCAGTCCGGCTCTTTCTTTTTTTATGAAATCATTGAAGCGTGTGAGTGGTGTGAGTTGTGGCCTGTATGGTTTGCGGCTTTGTTTTACTGCTGATATTATGATTTTGTCCAGACGTAGTGTCTTCAATACCTTTCTTTCAGAAAACTGGCAGTTCAGGAAAGCAAGTTCGTCGATGCCTACCTCGGTGGCTTTTTCTGCAAACCATTCTATACGGTCCATCATCTTGGTAGGAGCAACGGCAATGCAGATGTTTCCGTTCCATGTCTTTTCCTGTGGCATCTTTTCTGTGATTTCATACATGCAGTGTTTTGTCGCAGCCAGAGTCACCTTCGCTTTGAAGAAATTGCCGTTGCCGTCCATCAGAAACATATCGTCGTCGCTTTTCAGCCGCAAAACTCTTAATGCGTGCATAGCCTCTTCAGCAGGCAGTTCGGTGGATGATTCTGCATCTGGAACAAAAAAGTATCTTGCCTCTTTCATGTAAGTAAAGCTTTATGAGTCTTTTTTTCTTTTGTTAATCTCGTCTCTCAGTTTCGACGCCATTTCGTAATTCTCCGAGTCTATTGCTTTTTTCAAGGACTCTTCGAGCATTGGTATGCTTATGGCGTTGATGGGTACCGTAACTCCTGTCTTTTTTCCTGTATATTCTACAGACTGTTGTCTCATGAGTGTTTCAGAGATGAATATCGGAATGTCGGCAACCATTGAGAGCAACACAGCGTCGCTCGCTCTTATTGGCGTGTAGTCGAGGGTGTCGGCGTTGAACACGTAGACTTTGTATTGTCCGTCAACGATGTCTGTGATGAGGATTTCGAAAATGCTGTTCGTGTTTTTGGTCAGCAGTTTCACGAGAACCTCAGGCAGTAAATTGTCATTTACAGGTTCTGGCGACTTTCTCTTGTCTATTTCCAAAGCCACGTTACGCTCACAGACTATGGATAATTGGCGTGTCTTGTCAAGGTCTGTAAGTGACAAGATGCCAATTTCCTTGTTGCCGGCTATTTCTGTCGCATTGTCGAATATAAGTCTTGTTTTGTCCATATCAGCTTTCAAGTTTGTTTTTACCGTTTGTTTAGCCGATAGCTATTTGTATCATTTCGTTTCTCTCTCCTTGAACAGCAAGGCGAAGCCTATACCTACGGCAAGAGCGAATCCTGCGAAAATGAACCAGCATGTCTGCCATTCACCTACAAGGAATCCGTCTTCTGTCCAATGGCAGTAGTGGTTCACAATCATGCCGGCAAGTATAGTGCCGATTGTAGCACCGAGTCCGTTAGTCATTAGCATGAACAGTCCTTGTGCTGATGCCTGTAGCTCTTTGTCGCATTCCGCATTGACGAATAGTCCGCCGGAAACGTTGAAGAAGTCGAAAGCCATGCCGTATACTATGCACGAAAGAATCAGGAGCGTCACTCCAGGGAATGCAGGACCACCGAGACCGAAGAATCCGAATCTCAGTACCCAGGCGAGCATAGCCAAGAGCATCACGTTCTTTATTCCGTAGCGTTTCAGGAAGAAAGGTATCAGAAGAATGCAGAATGCCTCAGCTACTTGAGAAATCGACACGAGCAGGGTGGCGTTGTTTGCCGCGAATGTATCGGCAAGTGCCGGATCTGCCTTGAAATGTGTGATGAAAGGAGTGGCAAAACCGTTTGTCACCTGCAACGACATTCCGAGAAGGCCTGAGAATATGAAGAACATTGCCATTCTTCTTGACTTGAACAGCTTGAAAGCATCGAGTCCGAGGATTTCTGCCATCGACTTCTTGCCTTTGTTGTCTTGGTGCTTCTCGATTTTGCATTGGGGCAGTGAGAAACAGTATGCAAAGAGGACGATGCTTAGAATGCCCGACACGAGGAACTGCAGATGGGTGTATTGGAATTTGCTGCTGTTTTCGGCGATAGTCAGAGTGAATGCTCCATCGTTTATCGCGGCACAATTCACAAACCACATGGTGATTATGAACCCTACTGTTCCCAACACTCTGATAGGGGGGAAGTCCTTCACGGTGTCAAGTCCATGGTTTTGTAGAATCTTGAATGCTACGGTGTTAGACAATGCCAGGGTAGGCATGTAGAAAGCCACGCTCAATGTGTATACGGTCATGAAGACTACCTTGTCTGGCATTGCGTTGAACTCTCCAATCATGCATAATGCCACCATGCCTAATCCTGCTGCCAGATGACAAAGTCCGAGCAGCCTTTGTGGTTGTATGTATTTGTCGGCAACGATTCCCATCAATGTGGGCATGAATATGGACACTATGCCCTGGATGGCATAAAACCATGATATTTCTGTTCCCATTCCTGCTTTGCCAAGATATTGGCCCATAGAGGTCAAGTATGCTCCCCAGACTGCAAATTCCAGGAAGTTCATTATCGCCAGACGCACTTTCAAGTTCATCGTATTTACATTTTAGTTGTTTTATATTCCTTTTGTCTCAAACATCCAGATTTCCGGCTTCAGCCGGTTCGTGGAAGATAGATGATGCAGACCGAATGCACAAGATCAAGCCTGTGTGAATGTCATGCCGGGCTGCTGCTTATCTTAATATGCAAAGATAGGATAAAAAAGCCAACTGGCAAAGATAAATAATCAATTTCTTGATTATCTTTGTTTTTATCATTCTATGGTAATGCTTTTCTGAGGAAAGAAATGTTGTCTTATAGGTGTTTGTGAATGTGTAAATTGGCTGTTTGGCTTTGTTAACCTATAGGGTTTTGTCTTGAAACACGGTGGTTTGTCATGCGCAAACCGCAGGGTGAATATGGCTGCTGCGGTGTTTTTTAAGATACCGCCCAAGTTTTGTCTGAATTGTGGAATATTGGAGGGTGGCACAGTTCATTATTCAAAAGATGCCAATGATACTTCTGTGATACTTCCGTGATACTTTTATGTAAAATAATCTAAAAAGTATCATTCTCACAAGTGATTGACTTTCAGTGGTTTGTCATTGATTTTTCTTGTGAGAATGATACTTTGATATTATTCCCTTGGAATTAATATTCTGAAATGCGTATTTGAGAAGAATTGCCCCTATTCTTCGTATTGGGTATTGTCTGTGATTCCTGCGTCTTTAAGGGCTTCCTTTCTCTCGACACAAGTCCCGCATTTGCCGCAATGCTTCTCTCCGCCCTTGTAGCAAGACCAGGTTTCGGTGTAGTCGATGCCGAGTTCTTTTCCCTTTCTTGCGATGTCTGCCTTCGTGATGTTGGTATAAGGTGCCGAAATCATCACGTTGTTGTATGAACCGGCTTTAGTCGCTTCACACATGGCAGAGATGAATTCAGGCCTGCAGTCTGGGTATATGGCGTGGTCTCCGCCGTGATTGGCTATGAAGACGTTGTCCAGGCCCCAGCTTTCGGCTATTCCTGCGGCAATGGAGAGCATGATTCCATTTCTGAAAGGTACTACAGTAGACTTCATGTTCTCATTCTCGTAGTGGCCTTCGGGTATGGCTTCTGCTCCCTCCAGGAGGCTGCTCTTGAAATATTTGTGTATGAAATCTAGAGGAATCGTTATGTGTGGGATGCGAAGTCTCTGACAATGCATCTCTGCGAATGGAATCTCTTTGGCATTATGGTTGCTGCCGTAGTCAAAGGAGATGCCGAGCGCTATGCGGTCTTTAAAATCGTAGAGCAGCGTAATGCTGTCCATTCCGCCGCTCACGATGATTATGCTGTCTTTCATTTGTCTTATTTTGCAGCAATGCACTCAACTTCAACAAGGGCACCCTTTGGAAGGTCCTTCACTGCGAATGCAGAGCGTGCAGGGAATGGCTCGTTGAAGAACTCGGCGTATACTTCGTTCATCTCGCCGAAATACTTGATGTCGGCAAGCATTACAGATGTCTTGACAACGTTGCTGAGGTCGAGACCAGCAGAGCGGAGGATTTCGCGAGCGTTGTTCAAAGCCTGGCGGGTCTGCTCCTTGATGCCACCCTCAACGAATTCACCTGTTGCTGGGTTGAGAGGAATCTGACCGGAAGCGAATACGAAACCGTTTACTTCAATTGCCTGGCTGTAAGGACCGATGGCTGCAGGAGCCTTGTCTGTTTTTAATGCTTTCATAAATTTAAAGTTTTAAGTTGTATGATAATAATTTTGCTTTAAGTCTCATTGCGCCTTCTGTGGTTGCAGACGGCGTTAGAAATCTTATTTACGATGCAAATTTACGTATTTTTTTTCATTGCACAAATATTTGTCCGGATTTATACGGGATATTGTAGTCGTAGATTCTCTTTTTGATACCTGATATATTGTGTACCCAAACAATTATTATTACTTTTGCAGTTATTATTACTTTTGCAGTCTTAAAAAGAAATATAGCATAACAATAGATATCAGAAATTAAGGTATGAAAGTATTGAAGTTTGGCGGAACCTCGGTCGGTTCTGTTGAAAGTATTTTGAGCTTGAAGAAAATCGTGGAGGGGGAGAATGATGACGTTATCGTTGTTGTAAGCGCTCTCGGCGGCATCACTGACAAACTCATAGCCACTTCTAAGTTGGCCCTTGGTGGAGATGAATCGTATAAGGCGGAGTTTGAATTCATGCAGGAGCGTCATTATGAAATGGTTGACGCAATAATTGATGATGAAGAAAAAAAGAGCGGACTTCTCCATACCATAGATAGATTGTTTGAAGAACTTAAGTCCATTTACTATGGAGTATATCTGATACACGACCTGAGTCCCAAAATCCAGGCCGCAATCGTGAGTTACGGAGAGAGACTTAGCAGCCATATCGTGGCGACGCTGGTAAATGGCGCAAAGAGGTACAACTCTCTGGACTTCATAAAGACTATCAAGAAACATGGCAAGAACGTGCTCGACAGCGAGGTTACCGCCAACGCCGTGAAGGAAACGTTCAGAAACAGGACACAGAAGTCTGTTGTGCCTGGATTCATCAGCACAGACAGAAATACTGGAGAAATTACTAATCTCGGCAGAGGAGGAAGCGACTATACGGCTTCTATCATCGCCGCAGCATTGGATGCCGAAGTCTTGGAGATATGGACTGATGTCGACGGATTCATGACGGCCGATCCTAAGGTGATACATACTGCATATACTATCAACGAGCTCAGTTATGTTGAGGCTATGGAGCTTTGTAATTTCGGTGCAAAAGTAGTGTATCCTCCTACTATCTATCCGGTATGTGTCAAGAACATACCTATAAAGGTGAAGAACACCTTTAATCCCGATAGTGCGGGAACAACGATTCTGAGCCATGTGGAGAATGATTCAAAGCCAATCAAGGGTATCTCGAGTATCAAGGGAACGACACTGATTACCGTTGCAGGACTTTCGATGGTTGGTGTCATTGGTGTCAACCGCCGAATATTCACGGCTTTGGCAGAGAATGGCATTTCCGTATTCATGGTGTCACAGGCTTCATCAGAGAATTCCACTTCTATCGGTGTCAGAGACGTGGATGCGGAGGAAGCTGTAGCTGTGCTCAACAATGAATTCTCAAAGGAAATCAGGACCGGAGCCATGTTCCCGATGCATGCTGAAAGCGGACTGGCAACAGTGGCCATCGTAGGCGAGAACATGAAGCATACGCCAGGAGTTGCCGGTAAGCTCTTCGGCACTCTCGGAAGAAGCGGTATAAGTGTCATTTCGTGTGCACAGGGTGCTTCAGAGACAAACATCTCATTCGTGGTGGACGGGAAATCATTGTATAAGGCATTGAACGTAATTCACGACTCTTTCTTCCTCAGCGAGTACAAGGTGCTGAACCTCTTCATTTGTGGAGTCGGCACGGTGGGCGGAAACCTGATAGGACAGATAAAATCGCAGTACACGGAGCTTATGGAAAAGCAGCGGCTGAAGCTTAATGTCGTGGGTATCGCTTCAAGCCATAAGGCAATCTTTGACCACAACGGCATTGACCTGGACAACTATCAGGCTTTGCTGAAAGAATCAGCAGAAAGCGACACTCAGAAGCTGAAGAATGAGATCATAAGCATGAATACCTTCAACAGCGTTTTCGTGGATTGTACGGCTAGTGCCGACGTGGCGGCGCTGTATCAGGAGCTTCTCGAACATAACGTTTCCGTAGTGGCTGCAAACAAGGTGGCAGCTTCGGGTGATTATGACAGCTATCTGAAACTTAAGGAGACGGCTTTGCGTCGTGGAGTGAAATTCCTTTATGAAACGAATGTCGGAGCAGGATTGCCAATATTGGGCACGATAAAGGACTTGTGTAATTCTGGAGATAAGATACTTAAGATAGAGGCAGTTCTCAGCGGTACGTTAAACTTTATATTTAATGAAATATCAGCAGACGTTCCTTTCTCCGAAACTGTGAGAAGAGCAAAAGAGGAAGGCTATAGTGAGCCGGATCCACGCATCGACTTGAGCGGCAAGGATGTAATACGCAAACTTGTCATCCTGACACGTGAGGCAGGATATAAGGTTGAGCAAGAGGATGTGGAGAAGAACCTTTTCATTCCGTCCGGCTTTTTCAATGGTACAGTTGAAGAATTCTGGAAGAATCTCCCGACGTTGGATGCCGGCTTCGAGAAGAAACGTGAGGAACTTCAGAACGAAGGCAAGCGTTGGCGCTTTGTGGCAAAGATGAACCATGGCAAGACGAGCGTCTCTCTTGAGGCAGTTGGCCAGCAGCATCCGTTCTATATGCTTGAAGGTTCAAACAATGTCGTACTCCTTACTACAGAAAGATATCATGAATATCCGATGCAGATAAAAGGATATGGAGCTGGAGCAGGTGTGACGGCGGCTGGCGTGTTTGCAAACATCATGTCTATTGCCAATATATGATTCTTTTTCATAAACTGGCAAAAAGATGACATATAGGAAAGCTATAATCTGAATTTGGAATGAAACATCTGGTAATCGTAGCCGACGGAATGGCTGATCATCCAGTTGAAAGGCTCGGAGGCAAGACTCTCTTGCAGTTTGCCGATGTGCCCAATATGGATGCGCTTGCCTGTAATGGGCGTACTGGTCGGTTGGTAACGATACCTGATGGTTTCAGTCCGGGGAGTGATGTTGCCAATAGCGTGATTCTCGGATATGACCAGGAGAAAGTTTATGAAGGGCGTGGTCCTCTCGAAGCTGCAAGCATAGGATATGAAATGAGGCCCGGTGATTTAGCGCTTCGAGTCAGTCTGATTTCTGTAGACGAACGTGGACGAATAGTAAATCATCATGGAGGACATGTTACTACACAAGAGTCCTTTCAGCTTATTGATTGTCTCAATGCAGAACTTGCTGACGAGAGATTACATTTCCATACAGGTTCGCAATACCGGCATCTGCTTGTGATAAAAGGTGGCAACAAACATATAGAATGCGCGTTGCCTCATGATTCCATCAACAAAGATTGGCATGGCCTGTTGGTAAGGCCAAAAGAAGGTTATGAACATTCTGGCGATGATTGCTATTTTGACAGTTTGGGGGTGAAGCACAAGCGCTTGAGTCCGAAGGAAACTTCGGACATCCTGAACGACTTGATTCTAAAATCTCAAGGATTGTTGGGAAAACATAAAGTCAACATAAACAGACGCTCCTGTGGTTTGCCACCTGCAAATCTTATATGGCCATGGGGTGGAGGGTATCATCCGTCTATGTTGACATTAAGTGAGAAATATCCTGAAGTAAGAAGCGGCGCTGTGGTTTCTGCAGACAATCTTATTCGGGGTATTGGACAATATGCCGGATTGAAAGTTGTCGATGTTGATGGTGCTACAGGGTTTGCGGATACCAATTATGAAGGCAAGGCAAAAGCGGCAATCGATGCTTTGCGGACTGATGATTTTGTGTTCCTTCATATAGAGGCGAGTGATGAGGCTGGCCATGATGGAGATTTGAAGTTGAAGTTGAAGACGATTGAAGATATTGATCTTCGCGTAATGGGGACGATATGTTCAGAACTTTCCGATTGGAAGGAACCGGTCTGTATCGCCTTGCTGCCAGATCATCCTACACCTGTGGAGATGAGGACTCATGTAGATGAGCCTGTTCCGTTCTTGGTCTATTATCCCGGGATAAAGCCGGATTCGGTTTCTTGTTACGACGAGCAGAGTTGTATGTTCGGGAGTTACGGTCTTCTGCGATTGCAGGAGTTTATGGAAGAGATAATGAAGATAAAATGATGATGTTCGTTGGGATTTCCGATGGCTCGTTTTCCTTTAACCCAAATCGGTCATTAGAACGTAATTACTTGATGATTTGTTTTACGTTCTAATGACCGGCTCTGTTTTTATATGTGGAAGGATAAGTCTATGCCGCATTGGAATGGGGCTCCTCTCTGCGACAGGTATAGCGGCTTGCCTGTTGCTGAGCTTTTCAGGGCGAAGGTGTTATAATTCGTGGAAGTAAGATTCCTGCCCCATATTGATATTTTGAGGAAATCAGACATGATGTCTGCATGGCAGCCAAGGATGCAGTACAGCTTTTGACTATAGGTATTTCCTTCATCCCAATAAGTCTTCCCTTGAGCGTTTGCGTTTGCTCCTATAGTTACGCTTTTTGCCCAGTGTCCTTTGATCGGCATCGTCCAGTCTACCATGCCGCTCATTGTGTGTAGCGGAATATAGGGTATGTGCTTTCCCTTATAGTCTGTCGTGATGCCATTGCTCTCCTCTTTATAGTTGTCAAATCTTGAATTCGTGAAACTGTATGTTGCGCTCCATGACAGTCTGTTGTCAATTGCTTTTCCGCGTATGGAGGCTTCTATGCCGCATGAGTGACTCCTTCCTGCATTTATCATCATTCTGCCGAAACCGTATGTGCCTGCCATCACTGAAAGTTGCTGGTTCCTGATTTTCATGTAATAAACTGAGATGTCAGTCTGAAGAGAACCGTCAAAAAGGTTGATATGGCTACCGAGTTCATAGTTCCAGCTGAATTCCGGCTTGTATGAAATAGTGTTGTTTATCTTTGCATAATCCTCATCAGTATGCTGGATGTCATAATCGGATTTCATGGCTTCCTTGCTGTTAGCCATCAGTTCAGTCTGGAGTATGTCAGAAAACATCTGTATGTTATAACCTCCAGAGCGGTAGCCTTTGTTTACCAATGCGTAGATGTTGCTGCCATTGTCGTTTATTCTCCATGTGAATCCCAATTTCGGCAACACTTGGTTGAAGCTGTTGCTTTTGGTGTTGGTGAGAATTGAACTTAGTCTTCTTGATGCCGTTATTCCCATTACACTTGCATTCATTGCCATGATGGCACTTGTCTCGTATTTCACTTTTACGAGACTGTAATCATAACGCAGTCCGATGGTCATCGTCAGGCATTTGTTCAGGTCGATTTGTGATTCATGGAAAACGCCAAGGTTGAATTGTGGCGTGTGGAACATTCCGGGTACAGACATTGACAGGTCTGAAACCTCTATGCCTCCAGCCTTGTTTATTGTGGCTTGAGCCATTTCTTTTGCTCTTTCTTCGGTCATTCCTGGTATTGACATGAATTTGCCAGACATGGATTCTGTTATGGCATTATATATGGCAGACTGTATGTTGTTTGCCATCATTGTGGTGAAATCCTTGTCGAAATAAACCGGTGCGTCTGTTCTTAGCCATTGGTATGTGCCGAACAGTCCTGTAGTGTACTTCCAATTCTTATTTATTCTTCCTTTTAGGGCGAATTCTTGTGTTATGCCGTTTTGTAGCTGTTTCTGTGAGAGATGCATCAGATCGGCTGCCGTATAGTCCTGGTCCATATTCATCCTGTCGGAAAGAAATTGGTAGCTTGTAGTGGAGTTGAATGTTATGTCTCCAGATGTGTATCTTATATTCAATGCGGAGTTCAGTATGTTTCTTAGATAGCTGCAGTCTCTGTTCATTGTAGGCGATGCGGTGTGACCGTTTTGCAGATCAAGCTCGCCATAGGGGAATCCTGCCTGGTTCACGTATTGATAGTCGGCAATGAAATCATAGGTGAGTCTTGGAGAATATTGGTTTACAATTCTGATCTTGCCACCTGCTTCATTGATGTCGTCAGCTCTTTTCCCTGTGGTCTGGTTGCGTATGAAACCGTTATTCCCATTGTAGAACCCGGAAAATGAAATTGCTGAATTGTCAGACAACTTCAGATAGTTTGTAATTTCGAAGTTGCGGTATAGTCTGCTGCCGATTCCGATTTTGACATCGGTACCGTCATACGCCAATGGGTTTTTGGAATAAATCCTAACGAGTCCGCCTTCGGTGTTCATTCCATACAAAGTTCCTTGCGGTCCTCTTAATATGTCTATTCTGTCTATCTGATATATATGCTGGTTGAAGGCGCTTTTGGTTAGCAATGGCATTCCATCCAAATAAACACCGATTGCAGGATTGTTGATTCTTGAGCCTATTCCTCGTATGTAGAAAGAGGATGTTAGTCGTGAACCATATGATGGCATCTGGAAGCCAGGAACATAATTTGACAGTTCGCTGATATCACGAATGCCGAGCTTTTCAGTTTCGGTAGATGAAAACATGCTCGAAGCCATAGGCTGATATCGTAGCAATGTGCTTTCTTTGGGCTGCGATACTACGATTATCTCGTCTAGGTCGTGGATTCTAGATGAGTCTGCATTGTTGACGTAGATACTTTCTTTGTCTGAATTCTCACTTGTGTATATTCCTTTTGCTTCAGAATGATATACAATTGCACAACATACTGTTGTAAATACTGTTTTAATATATTTCATGGGTGCAAAGTTACCTCATGTCTTTGCATTGTGCAATCCTAATATGTTATGATTTTATGCCGAAACGGTTGTACTTTTTGTCAGAATGAATATGCCTCTTGAATCTGAAGTTATTTGTTGTTATATGTTCATCGCTCCGCATTTAGGGCATTTGCCTTTGTGTCTTATTAGTTCTCCGCAGTTTCCACAAATAAAAGGAGCACGGGATGAATTGTAGAATTTCCGCAGCGCATAGATGTAGAAGGCTATCAATAAAGGGTAGCCGATATAATATAATGTAGTGATACTGAAAACGATATAGCAAATGGCGCATATTCCACACAGGCTGCATAGATAAAGAATAGCGTCACTGAAGGGAAGCTGTTTCCTCACTTCATCGATTACAGCCACCATTAAGATTACCATGAACCATACGGAGAAAAGGAATATGGATAGTATTGGAGTTACAGAGAACGGGTTCAATGTGGGATGGAAGTAGAAATTCTGCCATATGTCTGCAGCAAACAGTTGTATGCTTGAATAGAATGTGGCTGACGCTGAAACTGTTAGTGTCAGAAGGGTAGGGTAGAACGTGTTTATGTCGTTGAACAACACGATGTTTGCATTGTTCCTGAATAGTTTCCTCAAGAGATAAGCCATCGAGATGATACTTATTATTATGAGTGATATGAGAATGTGTGTGTCAGAGAATGTTGATATGAATTGTGATATAGGATCGTCGGGTACTACTGCCTGCAGAAGAGTTTTTTCTCTTGTCCATCCGAATGTGTATTGGTCACGAGCAAGTTGCACCCATACGGAGTCGGTGGAATCTGAACTCATCATCCTTATTTCAGCCACAGCGATGCGTTCTCCCTTTTTGACGATTATAGAATCTGTAGGAAGATTGCTTATAATTTCTTCTGGTTGTCCTTTCAGAAGTACAATTGAGTCTTGTTTTACTATGAAGTTGAAATTTTGGGAATAATGGTGAGTGTGTACAAAATTCAAAGAGTCTTGTTGCTCCTGGGTGAGTTCAGTTGTGGCAATGTGTCTTTTGCCGCTGAATGTCTTCCTGTGGTAGCATCCAGAGAGCACGATAACTGCTGTCAATAATAAAATTATGACATTACTGATACCTCTATGTTTCTTGGAATCTTTTTTATTCATCGGCATATATATTCATTTGGCATTTCTTGCAGTCGAATTCAAGTCTGAATGTTCGCCCGTCTGCAAGTCTCAGATGTAGGGGCTCTTTTAATAGTCCGCTTTGTTTATGACTCTTCTTGCATTGTCCCAGTTCGTGTCTCAAACAATAGCGGCATTGCATGACAAGAGGCGAAGAGGGCTTCTTGATTTCAAATGCAGGAGTTATGTCAGACATGCCTTCTTGCTCATAGAATGAATGCGCAAGTCTGTTCGCAATGTTGTACATATAGGGCTGCTGATAGGACGATATGCTATGGAACGAGCCTTTCCCTTTTTCGGGGATTTGTCGTGCATGATCCTTGGTTCGGATATCTATATGGTTCTCTGACAGTCTGCTCATTAGTTCGTCTGCAGCCTGGCGTCTTATTTCTGCCAAGATACTGTTCGGTATGAACCAAGGAAAATCCGTCGGCTCAACGATTACGTCTTCTACTGTAAATATTGTATTGCCGAATTTTGAAATCTGTCTTTTGATGTTGTCTACTTGGGATTTCTGTGCTTTCTCAAGAGAAATGTCCTTTTGAAGATTGATGTGCAGTTTCTCATCGCAAGTCTTGGCTTCTATATGCAATCCCTCTGCAGACGCTTTTATGTTAATCCGTATGCCTAACTTCCTTTGTCCGTTATCTCCGTTGAGCTCCTTTTCAAACAGCTGGTCACTGTTTCTGTATAGAGCGATCCCCTTTCTTAAACCTCGTGGCATTCTCAATGGAAATAATCTGTTGCCCTCGGCTCTGTTTATCCTGAATCCCTCAAGTTCGTTGTTGCTGTTTATAAAGCAAAGGCCATCTCCGTTGGCAAATGAAGTGGTTCCAGCCACGTTGAAAGAGTTTCCTCTGATTTCTTTCACTTTTCCCACATATTCTCCCATCGCCTTTGGCGTGTAGAATGAAGCAAGGTCGCTAGTCCTTCCATTCAGGAAATAGTCTGTAAATCCTCTGTTGAATGTCTTGTTCAAGTTGGGTGTAAATCTGATATCGCATACGCCAGAAGAAGCTCTCTCGTATTCTGAGCCTCTTCTTGATATTATCTCATTAAGCTGGTTGCTGTATGCTGCGGTAACGTTGCGCACATAGTTGATATCTTTCAGTCTTCCTTCAATCTTGAAGGATGTCACGCCGGCATCTGCCAATAGCTCCAATGAATCTATTCTGCACATGTCTTTGAGTGATAGAAGATGTGCCTGGTTGATGATCTCATTGCCGTCTTTGTCTGTCAAATCAAATTTCATCCTGCAGAATTGTGCGCAAGCACCACGATTGGCACTTCTCCCAAAACAGTATTCAGATGCATAGCAAACGCCGGAATAGCTTACGCAAAGTGCGCCATGAACGAATACTTCCAATTCTGTCTGTGGCACTCTCTGGTGGATGTTTCTTATTTCTTCAAGTGAAAGTTCGCGAGCAAGAACAACCCGGTCGAAGTTGTGCCGAGCCAGCCATTCCACTTTCTCTGCGGAGCGGTTGTCTGTTTGCGTACTTGCATGGAGGGCTACATTTTGAGGAAGCTGCAGCTTGGTGATTCCCATGTCTTGTACGAGTATTGCGTCAACACCGATCCTTCCAAGCTCATTGAGGAGTTTTTGCGTGTCCTCTAGCTCGTTGTCATAGATTATAGTGTTGACCGTGACATATACTTTGCAGCCAAATTTGTGAGCATATTCACATAATTCATTTATGTCATCAATACTGTTGCCTACTGCCTGTCGGGCTCCGAATCTGGCAGCACCGATGTAAACGGCGTCAGCACCACAGTCTATTGCGGCAATTCCGCATTTTAAATCCTTTGCAGGAGCGAGAAGTTCCAGCTTCCTCATTTTCTATCTTTATTTAATTTCACTTATATCGAATGGTGTCTCCTGATAAACATAATAGTTTATCCAGTTTGTGAAGAACAGATTGCCGTGAGCTCGCCAGCGCACTACCGGTGGAAGCTCTGGATCATTGTCCTTATAATAGTTCTTTGGCATATCAACATCATCTCGTTTCCCCAAATCTCTTTTATATTCCTGGTCAAGTGTATAAGGGGCGTACTCTAAATGTCCGGTAATGAAGAATTCTCTGCCATTGTTTGCCATCACGATACTGACGCCGCTCTCTTGGGATTCAGCAATGAGGCTCAGCCTGTTGTCATTCAGAATATCTTGTTTCCTTATTTCCGTATGCCTGCTGTGTGGCATGAAGAAGATGTCGTCAAACCCTCTGAAAATGGGTAGTTTCGCATCTAAGCAGTATTGCTCGAAAATTCCGAACATCTTCTTTTTCAGATGATATTTAGGTATTCCGTAGTGGTAGTATAATCCAGCTTGAGCTGCCCAGCATATATATAGCGTACTCGTCACATGGGATTTCGACCATTCGAAAATCCGCTTGATTTCATCCCAATAAGTCACTTCTTCATATTCGTAATTCTCTACAGGGGCTCCCGTGATGATCATCCCGTCGAATTTTTCTTTTTCTATCTTGTCGAAGTCCTTGTAAAACATCATCATATGTTCAATTGGAGTATTCTTGGGCGTATGGCTCTTGAGTTTCATGAAGGTGATGTCAATCTGTAAAGGAGTGTTCGACAATAGTCTTATTAAATCTGTCTCCGTGGTTATTTTCAGGGGCATAAGGTTTAATATTACTATTTTCAGAGGACGAATATCCTGCGTATGAGCCCTTGTGTCATCCATCACGAAGATGTTCTCCTTTTTCAGGATGTCAACAGCTGGTAGGGTATCTGGAATTTTTAGTGGCATATCTAATGATTTTTACAGTTGCAAAATTACCATTTTTAGCTTTTACGACCAAATAATTGGATGTCATTTAAGTATTGCCAGGCGTATTTCTATTCTAGATTAGGAATGTGGAAATCATAATTTCAGATAATCTTAATGGCCGATTGTGGTTAAAAGCATTGTCGGATGATATGGTGAACGGTATATAAGAAAAAGACCAACCATTACAGTTTAAGTAAATGATTGGTCTCGGTTTATGTGGAAAGTTTTTTCCTTTATTTAGCGTAAGCAATTGAACGAGTTTCTCTTATGACGGTAATCTTGACCTGTCCTGGGTAAGTCATCTCGTTTTGTATCTTTGTTGCTATCTCGCTTGACAATGCCTCAGACTCCTTGTCGTCCATCTTGTCTGCACCGACGATGACGCGTAGCTCACGTCCAGCTTGAATAGCGTATGTCTTTGTAACGCCAGGATAGCTCATGGCAATAGCCTCAAGGTCGTTCAGACGCTTGATGTATGCCTCAACAATCTCACGGCGTGCACCTGGACGTGCTCCCGATATCGCATCACATACCTGGACAATTGGTGCAAGCAGCGTGTTCATTTCCATTTCGTCGTGATGGGCACCGATAGCATTGCAGATGTCTGGCTTTTCTTTGTATTTTTCAGCAATCTTGGCACCATAAAGAGCGTGTGGCAGTTCGCTTTCCTCATCTGGCACCTTTCCAATGTCGTGTAGCAAACCAGCTCTCTTCGCCTTCTTTGGGTTAAGTCCAAGCTCTGAAGCCATAACGGCACAGAGGTTAGCAGTCTCCCTTGCATGTTGGAGCAAGTTCTGACCATATGAAGAACGGTATTTCATCTTACCGACAATCCTGATCAATTCAGGGTGCAGACCATGGATGCCCAAGTCTATGGCTGTGCGTTTACCGGTCTCGATAACTTCATTGTCAAGTTGCTTCTTGACTTTTGCCACAACTTCCTCAATGCGTGCCGGGTGGATACGGCCGTCAGCCACCAACTGGTGTAGTGCCAATCTGCAGACTTCGCGACGAATAGGGTCGAAGGCAGAGATGACAATTGCTTCAGGAGTATCGTCAACAACGATTTCTACACCTGTAGCAGCTTCAAGAGCTCTGATGTTTCTTCCTTCACGTCCGATGATACGGCCTTTCACTTCGTCGTTGTCGATATGGAATACGCTGACGGAATTCTCTATGGCTGTTTCAGTGGCTACTCGCTGTATTGTCTGTATGACGATTTTCTTTGCTTGTGAGTTGGCGTTAAGTTTGGCTTCGTCCATTATCTCATTAATATAGCTTGCAGCTGCTGTGCGAGCTTCGTCTTTCATGCTTTCAACCAATCGCGTTTTCGCTTCTTCTGCACTCAGACCGGAAAGTTCCTCCAGTTTCTCGCGCTCTTGCTGTTGCATCTTCTCAAGATCGTCAGCTTTGATCTGGAGGAGTTTCTTTTCGTTGTCGATACGCTGCTGCTGCTGCTCAACGTCCTGCTTGCGGCGAGCCATGTCCTCCTGTCTTTGGTTGAGGCTTATTTCTCTTTGCTTGAGTTTGTTTTCGCTTTGCTGGATTTTCTGGTTTCTTGACTGGATTTCTTTTTCAAGTTCTGCTTTTTTGTTCAGGAATTTCTCCTTTACCTCAAGCATTTTCTTTTCTTTCAAAACTTCCGCATCCTTTTGTGCGGTGTCCATCAATTCTTTGTATTTTCCATTTATTATGTAACGGAAAACAAAATATCCGCATAGTCCACCCACAAAAAGGGCGGCCACTACTATTGCTGCTGTTATCATTTATTTATTACTTTAAGTTATTATTCTCTCTTTCAGATTGTTACTGTTGGCGAAACAGATGCAGCTATTTGAGTGCATCCTCTATTTCAGTCGTGATTTTAGAGAGAATGTCATTTATGGGGGTGGTGTCATTTTTCATTTTCTCCACCTCATAATTATAAGTGATATCAATAAGTGCCATATACAAAATTTCCTTATCGCTTTTCTTTCCTTTGAAAATTTCAGAATAAGCGTTTATGGCCTTGTTGATATCTTTTGCCGCTTCCCGATACGTAAACTCATCTGCACGGTCAATCACGACCGGCATGTCTGTATCGTAGATATGCAATCTTATATGTAGTTTTTCTTCTTCTCCTGCCATCACTCTGGTTATTTTCCGCTTAACAGTGTGATACACTTGTTGACATCCCTGATCATGGAAGCTATCTTTTTCTTTGATTCTTCGATGTCTCCATCAGCAACTTCCAGCATTCTGGCTGTCTTCAAGCTTTTGTAGTTGTTCTGTGCCTGCTCCAACTCTAATTTCAACTGCTTGATTTCTGCCTCTTTGGCATCAACCATTTCATAAAGCTCTTCATTCTCTTTCTTGGTTTCTTTATATTGGAGAATCATCTGCCTTATGCGCGTTGTAAAAAGTGTTATGATTTTATCATTGTCAGCCATCAGATACTATTTTGCCTACAAATTTAATGTTTTTTGTTTTATCGTACAAATTTTTCGTACAAAAGCCTTGTCTTATTCTTCGTTTTGAGGCTTTTTCTCCTTTTTTGCCAGCATGACTACCTGATATACAAAGTCTGTTGTCCATTTTTGGCTGAATCCCAAGCGTTTGTCGTATTGTCTTACTTCAACAACCGCTTTCAGTACGCTTTGGTCCGTGTAATTGTTCTTGTTGAAGATGTCGGAAATGGTTTTTTCCGTCATAGAATATAATGCCTTCTTGAATATAGAAGGAAGTCTCAATTTGAATTTCATCAAGTTGCCGGTAAGCATCATGAGATTCTGTGTGAAATTCTGGAACTGCAAAAGGTAAACCTGCACGTCTTGCATCTTCGAACATCCTTTTCTGATGCTTTGGTCGATTTCTTTGAAGAAATAGTCTTCGGTGCCATATATGTCACGCAGCATTTTTTTGCAGTGTGATTTTTCTCCTATACCTAATTTATTGTTGACTGTAGGTATGTGGAGTGAAGTCTTGAACTGTCTGAGGTCGGGTAGGGCGTTAAGGTTTGTGATGCCGACTCGTTCTGCGATAGCTGCCTGGAAATATACTCTGATCAGGGTCATGTAGTCTTCCATTCCGCCTATCTTTTGCTCTTCATTATCTTTGTGTCCAAATAACTTGCTGAATATGCTCATTATGATTGATTTTAATGTTTTATATGATAAAGTTGTTATGTCGAATTAAAAGTTTATGCAAATGTACTTGATTTTCAGCAAAAATCAAAATAAAAATTGAATAATGTAATTTTTATTATTACCTTTGCAGTCCATAATAAGATATTCTTATGTCAATATGAGATTGCGATTAAATTAGAATTTAATTATTTAAACGGCACTAAAATGAAAGGAATCGTTTTGGCAGGTGGGTCCGGAACACGCCTCTATCCTATAACAAAAGGTATCAGCAAACAGCTTATACCTATTTTCGACAAGCCAATGATTTATTATCCGATATCAGTTCTGATGTTGGCTGGCATAAGGGAAATTCTTATAATTTCTACTCCTTATGATTTGCCTGGTTTCAAAAGGCTCCTGGGTGACGGATCGGATTTCGGTGTAAGCTTCCAGTATGCGGAACAGCCATCCCCCGATGGGTTGGCACAGGCTTTTATAATCGGTGAAGATTTTGTCGGAAATGATGACGTGTGTCTTGTGCTTGGTGACAACATATTTTATGGATCCGGTTTTACCGGTCTGCTTAAAGATAGTGTGAAGACTGCAGAGAAAGAGAAAAAGGCAACAGTCTTCGGATATTATGTCAATGATCCTGAAAGATATGGCGTGGCGGAATTTGATGCAGAAGGCAACTGCCTGAGTATTGAAGAAAAGCCGGAATGCCCAAAAAGCAATTATGCTGTAGTCGGATTGTATTTCTATCCCAATGATGTCGTCCGTATAGCCAAGACCATTAAACCAAGCGCAAGGGGCGAGCTTGAAATAACCACCGTCAACCAGGAATATCTGAAACGTGGCGATTTGAAAGTAAAGACTCTTCAGCGAGGTTTCGCATGGCTCGATACAGGAACCCATGACAGCTTGTCGGAGGCCAGTACCTTTATAGAGGTGATAGAAAAACGCCAGGGACTGAAAGTGGCTTGTCTTGAAGAAATCGCATATAAACAAGGATGGATAACGGATGCTCAGCTTCTTGAAACAGCCAAGCCTATGATGAAGAATAATTATGGGCAGTATCTCTATAATTTAGTAGACAATAAAAATTAAATATTATATGGTGGTTGAACAACAAAAAAATCTTTATTCTATCGATGAAGACAACGACAAGTCTTCTTTCGATTTTCAGAAAATATTCACTTTGTTTCTTCTGAATTGGAAATGGTTTGTACTATCACTTATCATCTGTATAGGTGCGTCATATCTGTATCTTAGATATTCTACGCCTGTATATTCCACTGTTGCCAAGTTGCTTGTCAAAGATGATGGTGATAATGGAAGACGTGGAAGACTTAGTGAGATGGCGAACCTTGGTATTATCTCCAACAACTATGGCTTGGAGAATGAGATGGAAATTCTTCAGACGAGGACCCTTGCAGCCGAGGCTGTGAGAGATCTTAAGCTCTATGTATCATATTGGAACAAGGGCCGTTTCAAGAACAACATCCTTTATAAAGACCAGGCAGTAAACGTTGATATGGATCCTGCTCATGTAGAGAAGTTGAACCAGCCTGTAAACATGACTATCAAGAGAGATGGAGACAGTTATGTTGTTAATGGAACATATTTCGTTTCGCTTGGTGAGAACATGTATTCAGGACCATATGAGATAAACACGACAGTAAAGATGCTGCCTGCTACAATTCGTACCAAGGCAGGCACGATTTATCTTACAAGAAACGCCACACGTGTGATGAATGACGGTGATGAAGAAATCGTTTCAATCTGTTCTCCTATGGCTATGGCTGGCAAATACAGTGGTTCGCTTGCCGTTTCCCAGACCAGTGCTTCTTCTTCAACGTTGAATCTCCAGCTCAATGACCAGAATATCCAGCGCGGTATTGATTATCTGAGCCAGTTGGCTATCTGTTATAACAGACAGGCTAACGAAGACAAGAATGAGATAGCAAGGCGTACTGAGGCATTCGTCAATGAACGACTTGAGAAGATCAATGCCGAATTGAGTACTACTGAGGGGGCTCTCGAGGACTATAAGAGAAGCAACAGACTCGTTGACATCAAGACAGGTGCCAGCAATAGCGTTACTAACCTCTCTTCTTATGAGCAGAAACTTAAAGATGCCGGAACCCAAATCTCTCTCTTGAACAGTTTGATACAGTTCGTGGAGCGTCCTGGCAATAAGTATCAGGTAATTCCTTCAAACGTCGGTCTGCAGGATGCTGCCTCCACTTCATTGATCAATGATTATAATAAGGTGGCATTGGAGAGAAACCGACTCCTGCGCACTGCATCCGAAAGCTCTCCTGTAGTAGAGGAGCTGACCTCTCAGCTTAATGACATCAGCGTGAGCATCAAGATGGCGCTCGGACAGGCGAAACGTAATCTTGAAATCCAGCGCGATGCTGTGGCTTCACAATATGGTCAGTATAACAGTGAAGTGGCAAGAACTCCAGAGCAAGAAAGGATACTGACACAGATAGGACGTCAGCAGGAGGTTAAGTCCGGCCTGTATCTGATGTTGCTGCAGAAGAGAGAGGAAAACTCCATTTCACTGGCAGCTACGGCAGATAAGGGTAAACTTATCGAGTTGCCTCAGTTTGCCGGTGTAATCAGTCCAAAGAGCATTATGATTATGCTTATTGGCTTTGTTCTCGGTCTGTGTATCCCTGCCGGAATTCTGTATGTTATCCAGTTCTTCCGTTATCGTATTGAAGGTCATGATGATGTTGAATCGCTTACCGATCTTCCTATTATCGCTGACGTTGCCGCAGCCAACGACGCTGTGAAGACACGTGCGGATATCGTTGTGCATGAAAACCAGAACAACCAGATGGAAGAGATTTTCCGTTCTATGCGAACAAACCTTCAGTTTATGCTTAAGGAGGGACAAAAGGTTATCATGTTCACCTCTTCAACATCAGGTGAGGGCAAGACCTTCAATGCTGCAAACCTGGCAATAAGTTTCGCCTTGCTTGAAAAGAAAGTAATCCTCGTAGGTCTTGACATCCGTAAGCCAAGATTGGCTGAGCTGTTCGAGATAGACAACCATCATAACGGTATAACCAAGTTGCTGATGAAGGACAACCCTACTTGGACTGATGTGGAAAAGGAAATACTCCCCTCTGAGATTAATCCTAATCTTGACTTGCTTATGGCTGGTCCTATTCCTCCAAACCCAGGAGAAATCGTGACACGTCCTTCCCTCTACACCGTTATCGATCAGCTTAAGGAGCATTACGATTACATACTTATCGATACTGCTCCAGTAGGTCTGGTCACAGACACGCTCCAGGTTGGAAAGGTTTCAGACGCTACTGTCTTCATGTGTCGTGCCGACTATACTCCTAAGTCTGCATTCGGCCTCATCAACCAGTTGAATGCCGAGAAGAAACTTCCAAACATGTCTATTGTACTCAATGGCATCGACATGTCGAAGAAGAAATACGGCTATTATTACGGTGTAGGCAAATACGGTAAATACCGCTATTATGGTTCTTATGGCAAATATGGAAGCTATGGCAAATACAGCTCTTCTAGATATGGAACCTACGGCACCTATGGCAACAAGTATGGCAATGAAAACGATAACTCTCTGAAGTTGAAATAATGACGATAGCAGTTGATTTTGACGGAACGATTGTAGAACATCGTTATCCTGAGATCGGTGAAGAAATACCTTTTGCCACCGACACCCTCAAACAGCTCATTGCTGACAGGCATAAATTGATCTTATGGTCAGTAAGAGAAGGCAAGCTTCTGGATGAAGCCGTGGAGTGGTGCAGGGAAAGGGGCGTGGAATTCTGGGCAGTAAACAAGGATTATCCCGAAGAGAACGGCGCTCAGAACAACAACCATTTCAGCAGGAAAATCAAGGCTGATATATTCATTGATGACAGAAACATCGGCGGTCTACCGGAATGGGGGCTGATATATCAGATGATATGTAGCGGCAAGAGTTACCGCAGAGTGTTGAAGGAGAGTATGTTGACTGATTTGAATCAGGAACCTCCAAAGAAAAAGCATTGGTGGTCAAGAAAATGATTTTAATATCCTGATCAATTTCTTAAGAAGTCGGTCTTCCTTTTGGGAGGCCGGCTTTTTGATACATTTCTTGTGATGAATATTTTAATGGCAAATATCAGATCGTTCACCCAATCAGAGGTTTTCCGCTTTATAATAACAGGCGGGTTGGCTACAGCGTTGCATTATGGTATATATTTTGTACTGCTTTTGCTGTCGGTCAATATGTCATTGGCTTTTGCCGTCGGCTATTTTTTGAGTTTCGTGTTCAATTATTTGATGTCGGCGTATTTCACGTTCAAGAAGAAGACCACGAAGCGTAATGGCATGGGCTTTATAATTGCTCATTGTATAAATTTCATGCTGCAAGTAAGCCTGCTCAATTTTTTTGTCTGGTTAGGAATTCATAAAGCTCTGGCGCCGATTCCTGCGTATGCAATATCAATACCAGTCAATTTCATCATCGTAAGGTTCGTGTTCAATAAGGTGAAATGACGTCCTTGCTTTCATTGGGTATTATGTATTGAAGAGGAATCCAGTCTTGGTTCTCAATTACATAAAAGATAGAAAATCTTCTATTGTTTTATTTTTATTTGTTACCTTTGCGTACAAATATCATTCGATACGGATTGGTTCTTTAACAACAATTTTTAATTAGATAAATTATGTGCGGTATAGTAGGATATATAGGATATAGAGATGCTTATCCGATTTTGATAAAAGGTTTGCATCGTCTGGAATATCGTGGTTATGACTCGGCAGGCGTTGCTCTTCTTGCCGGCGATCATAAGATGAACATTTATAAGTCTAAGGGTAAGGTCAGCAATCTGGAAGAGTCTGCTGCCTCTAAAGACATATCCGGCCATATCGGCATTGCCCATACTCGTTGGGCTACACATGGAGAGCCTTCTACATTGAATGCTCATCCCCACGTCTCACAAAATGGCAGACTGGCCCTTGTTCATAACGGCATTATCGAGAACTACTCCAATCTGAAGACTTTTCTTGAGGGCAAGGGTTTTACCTTCAAGAGTTCTACAGATACCGAAGTGCTTGTTCAGTTGATTCAGTTCATACAGGATGAGTACGGCAGGGATCTGGAAGGTGCCGTAGTTTCGGCTTTGCGTCGAGTAACGGGAGCATATGCCATTGCTGTGGTTGACAAGGAGACCCCAGACAAAATCGTAGTGGCAAGAAAGTCAAGTCCGCTTGTAGTCGGAATTGGTGAAGACCACAAGGAATTTTTCCTTGCTTCAGACGCTCTGCCTATCGTGGAATACACCAAGCAGATGGTATATTTGAATGATGGAGAGGTGGCTCTGCTGAAGGTAGGACAGAAAATGGAGATCCATACACTTGACAATGAGGATGTAGACCCTAAGATCAAGGAAGTGGACGTAAATCTCGATACTCTTGAGAAGGGAGGTTATGAACATTTCATGCTCAAAGAGATTTATGACCAGCCACGCTGTATCTCCGATTGTATCAGAGGAAGATTGCTGGCAGATGAGAAGAAGATTGTGCTCAGTGCGATAAACCAGCATCGCGACAGGCTTTTGCGTGCCAGCCGTTTCATTATCGTAGCCTGTGGCACTTCATGGCATGCTGGTCTGATTGGCAAGCAGATGATAGAGCAATGGGCGAAGATTCCCGTTGATGTGGAGTATGCCTCAGAGTTCAGATACCGCAAGCCTGTCATTCAGCCAGGAGATGTCGTCATAGCCATTTCCCAGAGTGGAGAGACTGCAGATACCCTTGCCTCCTTTGAATTGGCAAAAGAAAGAGGTGCCCTGTGTTTCGGTATCGTGAATGTAGTAGGTTCAAGTATAGCCCGTGCCTCCGATACAGGTATTTATACTCATGTCGGTCCGGAGATTGGTGTTGCTTCAACCAAGGCGTTTACCGGTCAGGTGATGGTTCTTACCCTCTTTGCCCTGGCTCTGGGTCATGAACTGGGCAGCATTTCCCAGATGGAGTTTGAGAAATACGTTACAGAGTTGTCTCTCATACCAGAGAAGATGAAGAAGGTGTTGGAGCAGGATGCTTTGACAAAAGACATTTCGCGCACTCTGACCTATGCCCGCAATGCTCTTTATATGGGTCGTGGCTTCAACTATCCTGTAGCTCTTGAGGGAGCTCTGAAACTTAAGGAAATCAGTTATATCCATGCTGAGGGCTATCCGGCAGCAGAGATGAAGCATGGCCCGATTGCGTTGGTTGATGAGAATATGCCAGTGGTTTTCGTCGCCACCCACCATCAGCTATACAAGAAGATATTGAGCAACATCCAGGAGGTGAAAGCCCGTAATGGCAGAATCATCGCAATTGTCACAGAAGGCGATGAAGCGGTGAAAAACATAGCCGAGGCCACAATTGAGATTCCTGCCACTTTGCCTGTAGTGGCACCATTGCTCTCTGTCTTGCCGTTGCAGTTGATAGCCTATCATGTAGCTGTGTTCAAGGGCCTTAATGTGGACCAGCCAAGAAACCTCGCAAAATCAGTTACTGTTGAATAATCAAATGGAAAAGAAAGATTTACGTATAGTGTTCATGGGTACTCCGGAGTTTGCCGTCGGTACGTTGAGCAAACTCGTGGAGGGTGGCTATAACGTCGTTGCCGTGGTGACCCAGCCCGACAAACCCGTGGGCCGTCATCAAGACACGCTCCAGCCCTCGCTTGTAAAGCAATATGCGATGAGCAAGAACATCCCGGTTCTGCAGCCCGTCAGGATGAAAGACCCGGAGTTTGTTGAAGCCTTGCGTGCCTATGATGCCGACCTCCAGGTGGTAGTGGCGTTCCGCATGCTTCCGGAGGTGGTATGGTCTATGCCGCGTTTCGGCACATTCAATGTTCATGCCGCCTTGCTGCCGCAATATCGTGGCGCAGCACCTATAAACTGGGCAGTCATCAATGGTGAGGTACAGACAGGAGTCACCACTTTCTTCCTCGACCACGACATTGACACAGGCAGGATTATAATGCAAGACACCTTCGACATCCACGACGACTACAACGTGGAGAATGTTTATGACGGTCTGATGGAGTTGGGAGCTAATCTCGCTCTGAAGACTATCGACAAGATGTTGGAAGGCGACGGCCATGTTGAGTCTATGGCTCAAAGCGACATGGTGGCTTCATCGTCAGATTTGCATTCAGCCCCAAAGATTTTCAAGGATACGTGTAATATTTCTTGGAATCAGCCTGTAAAGAAGGTTTATGACTTCATTCGTGGTCTTTCACCAGTGCCAGGAGCATGGACTGCCGTGCTCGACGACAAGGGTAAGGAATATGTGCTCAAGATATATAAGGCAGTGAAGACGGAAATCCCTTCCGACGGTGGGGTAGGACTGTTTACCGTAGACCAGGGTCGTCTGCTTGTCAATGCTTCGGATTATAAGCTGCAGCTTGAAGTCATCCAGCTTAGCGGCAAGAAGAGGATGGAGGCGCGCGATTTCCTTAATGGTAAGGATGTTTCGGGCTGGAAAGTGAATTTGTAGACCAGTCTATAAGGTTATGCTGTAGACTCTGATTGGTAATATATAGCAAGCCCTAATGACCGATTTGGGATAAACGCATTTTGTCTTAATGATAAAAGCAAGCTGACAGAAGTTTTGTCTCCTCGTTAGCTTGCTTTTATCGTTGTTTGTCATCTGACAACCGCTTGTTTGTAGTATGCTTGTCGCTTGTTTTGCGTTAGCAATTCGGCGGTTTTATTGTCTTATAGGTGTGTTTCTGCGGTTATTCTGCCGACATGTCTGCCACCATTTTCCTGTAAGTGGAATATAGATGCGAGCGGCTTACGTAGCCTCTCAACGTGCCGTCGGTTTCAAGTACAGGCAGCATTCCGGCGTCTGTCTGGTCGAAATTCTTCATCACTGTCTCCATAGGGTCGTTCACGCTGAGCACACATGGCGGTTGGGATATTAGCTGCTTCACCTTGAAGTGGTGGTAAAGTTCCGTCCTGAATATTATGTGCCTGAGCTTCGACATATCGATTTCTCCCATGAACTTCCCGCCCTCGTCTAGAACGGGCAGGATGGTGGTGTGGCTTCTGCTTATGGCGTGTACGAGAGCTCCGAGGTCCATGTCCTCAGGCACGTGGCTGATGTTCTTGTCAATCACGCTGTCTATGTTCATGAGCGTGAGGATTGCCTTGTCTGTGTGATGGGTGATGAGTTTTCCCTGCCTTGCCAGTCGCATGCCGTATATGCTGTGCGGTTCGAAGATGATGATGGTAAGATATGAGCAGATGCTGACAATCATCAGCGGAATGAACATCTGGTAGCCTCCGGTTATTTCGGCTATAAGGAATATTCCCGTGAGCGGAGCATGCATTACTCCCGCCATTACGGCAGCCATTCCCAGGAGCACGAAATTCTTTTCAGGTACGTAAATTCCGATTTCATACATGTTCCAGAGTCTTGCGAACAAGAATCCCACATAGGCTCCGATGAACAATGACGGTGCGAATGTTCCTCCGCATCCTCCTCCTCCGTTGGTAGCTGATGTGGCAAACACTTTGGTGAGTATTACAAGCAGTACATACACCACGAGCAGGTTGCTGTGTCCGTAGAAGAGAGAGTTGTTGAGGATTTGGTCCCAGTCCTGCGGAGTCCTTCCGTTGAGTAGAATGTTGATGCTGTGGTATCCTTCGCCATAGAGCACGGGGAACAAGGCTATGAGTGTGCTCAGCATAGCTCCTCCGAGAGCCAGCTTTATGTATGGATGGTTCTTGAGTTTTCCGAACACGCCCTCGCATGCTGTCATCGTGCGCATGAAATACAGGCTTATTATTCCGCCAGCCACTCCCATCAGTATATATGCGGGCACTCTTGAGAGAGTCCACGTTCCGTCAACATGGAAGTCGAAGAGCACTCCGTCCGACGAAAATATGTATGTGAAACATGCTGCCGTCACGCTGGCTATGAGTATTGGCAGGAGTGAAGCCATCGTCAGGTCTATCATCAATACCTCGAGCGTGAATACCAGTCCGGCTATCGGCGCCTTGAAGATTCCTGCGATGGCAGCTGCCGCGCCACATCCCACGAGCAGCATCAGCGTGTGGTTGTCCATCTTGAACAGCCTTCCCAGGTTGCTTCCTATCGCTGAGCCAGTTAGCACGATAGGCGCCTCGGCTCCCACGCTTCCTCCGCATCCGATGGTGATGGCAGACGCTATCACGGAGCTCCAGCAGTTGTGGGCTTTAAGTCTGTTTTTCTTGCTGCTGATGGCGTATAGGATGCGTGTTATTCCGTGGCTGATGTTGTCTCTCACGATGTATCTTACGAATAGCGACGTGAGGAAGATTCCTATCACCGGATATATGAGATATAGCCAGTTGAATCCGTCGATGTCGAATCCCACCGTGAGCAGATGCTGTATCTGCTTGATGAGCGTGTGTAGTATGCTTGCTGCTACTGCAGCAAGGAAACCGACAGCCAGGCTCAGTATCAATGTGAACTGCTTGTTGTTAATGTGTCTTGTGCGCCATTCAATGACCTGGTTCAGCAGCGCTGATATTTTTTCGTGCATGATTTGTTCCTCAAGTCTTTCTCTTTTCTATCTGATGATTTTCACCTCGCCGTTCTCCGACAGCTTTATGATGCTTGATGGATTGTGGGGCTTGTGCTCCTGTCTTCTCGACCAGCACACATAGTCCACGCCATTCAGTATCTCTTCACTGATGTCCATGTAATTCTGTGCGGCGGGTTCTCCGCTGATGTTTGCGCTTGTCGATACTATCGGCTTCTGGAATCTGTAGCATAATTCTTTGGAGAACGGTTCTTTGGTAATTCTCATCGCTATGCTTCCGTCGTCGGCTATCAGGTTGTCTGCCAGGTTTACGGCATTGTCCAATATCACGGTTGTCGGTTTTTCAGCCAGCTCAAGCAGGTCCCATGCCACTTCCGGCACGTTTCTCACGTATCTTTGCAGCCTTGCGTCAGAGTCCACGAGGCAGATCATCGCCTTGTGGTCGTCGCGTCGCTTCAGCTTGTAGATCCTTTCCACGGCGTCTCTGTTTGTGGCGTCGCAGCCTATGCCCCATATCGTGTCGGTGGGGTATAATATAATCCCGCCGTTTCTCATCACTTCTACTGCTTTCTTTATGTCATCTTCCGTTTTCATTGTCTTTTCTCCGTTATATTTTACTTTCCTTCCTCCGTTATATATTTCAGTTCTTCCTTAGTTGTTTAAACATTCTTCTCTACACATTCATTACTGATGCAGATATGCAAAATTAAGCTAAATTTATTTATGCTTGAAATTTTTGTTCAAGAAAATGCGGTCTTTCCACTTCACTTTCCTGAGAAATAATAATACCAGTATGTGTTGCCGTATGATTTTCCAGCCATCGACATTGCCTCTTTCTTGTTCGTCACGCTTCTCAGAATGTTCTGCATGTCTGTGTAGTCGGTGTCCATGATGTCGTTGTGGTAAGAAACCATAGGGTTCGACCTGATGTGGTTGTATAATATCAGAGCCTCTCTGTAGTGTTTCGGCAGTTTTTCGAATTCCGTTTCCTTGTCGTCCACGAGTTCTTTCACGAAGAGGTCAATCTTCCTGTCCATAAGATAGGCGCAGAGCAGATAGTCCCTGAGCGGCTTTTTGGCGTATCTGTGTTTTTTCATCCATTTCAGATACTGTGTCACCCCCATCTTCTCTACTGCCGGCTTTGCCACGAAGCGGAATATTTCATATTTAGGCAGTAGCAGACTCTTCACCGTAGTGCCGTTTGGCAGCAGTGCTTCCGACCCTCCATACACTCTGTATTCAAACAGTCTTTCGCCCATCTTGCCCTCTCTTGCCAGGGCGTAGGCTCTTAGCATCGTGATTGTGGAGTCTTTGTCAGCCTTGCTTGTCTTCACGTTGAGCGCATCCTTGTATTTGCCTTCAGCCACCATCACTTCCATTTTCATCCTCTCGTGGAACACTCTGTCTGTGTTTGCCGTGGCGCCTATGAAAATATATAGGGCGGCCATTGCCAGAATGTTTTCCCATATAGTCTGCACTATGGTTTTCTGCTTCGGGCTGTCGCTGTCTTTATGTCTTGCCGAAACATACGCCGCTCCTCCCCAAGCCGTGAGCAGCAGGGGGGCGAGCCATGCCCATTTGCCAATAGAGTAGCCGTGGTCTATGCTCGGACTGATGTCGGTGAGCATCGCCAGCAGCATCGCCGGGGGAAAGTAGGTGAGTGCCGGCATCTTGATTGTCCTCTTCGTTGCCGCGTCCACTCCCTGCTGAAGCAGCAGCAGGATTGCCGTGATGATGACAGCTCCTATGGTGCGGTTGTATTTTGTCAGTCCGTCAGACAATACGTGCTGCTCCATTGTCAGGAGGTCTGCCTGATAAAAAAACAGGTAGGCGAATGTGAAAATGCAAAAGACAATGGCACATGCAATTTCTGCAATCCATGTGTCATTGCCTCTGTTTGTGAATATACTTTTGGTCATTTTAATTCTTCTTCAATACTACTGCAGATCTTGCCGGAATGTATAGTTTCAGCCATTCTTTATGCTGGTCCACATACAGTTGGTCGTAATTTGTGAGGTGGGTGATGCTGTCGTCAGCAAACCCGAATCCCCCATATTCCTTTGCATCTGTATTGAGCACCACGTCGTAGGAGCCTGTCGGCACGAGGAATCCGTATCCTGTGAACGATTTCACTGGGTTGAAGTTGAACACGAAGAGCAGGTCACCCCTCATGTATGCCAGTATCTGGTCGTCGTCGTTGTGCCAGATTTCCTGCAGTCTGGTGTTCTGGAAGTTCTTCACCATCTTCATCGTCTCGAGCATCCTCTTGTCGAAGTCGCCCAGATAGTGGTAGTCCAGTTCCTTGTTGTCTACGAGGTTCCATTGTCTGCGTGCGTATTTATAGCTCCATCCGTTGCCTTCGCGTGGGAAGTCAATCCATTCCGGGTGTCCGAACTCGTTGCCCATGAAGTTGAGATATCCTCCGTTTATGGTCGTTGCCGTGACGAGTCTTATCATCTTGTGCAGGGCTATTCCTCTTTCCACGGTTCCGTTCTCGTCGCCCTTCTTGAAGTGCCAGTACATGTCGGAGTCGATGAGTCTGAATATTATCGTCTTGTCGCCTACGAGAGCCTGGTCGTGGCTTTCGCAGTAGCTGATAGTCTTCTCGTCGGACCTTCTGTTCTTCACCTCCCAGAAGATGCTGCTCGGCTTCCAGTCTTCGTCTCTTTTCTCCTTTATCGTCTTTATCCAGTAGTCGGGGATGTTCATCGCCATTCTGTAGTCGAATCCTATTCCTCCGTCTTTTACCTTGGCAGCCAGTCCTGGCATTCCGCTCACCTCTTCGGCTATTGTTATAGCCTTGGGGTTGATTTCGTGTATGAGTTCGTTGGCGAGTGTGAGATAGCAGATGGCGTTGTCGTCTTCATGACCATTGTAGTAGTCGCCGTAGTTGCAGAACGCCTCTCCCAGTCCGTGGCTGTAGTACAGCATCGAGGTCACTCCGTCGAACCGGAATCCGTCGAATCGGAATTCCTGCATCCAGTATTTGCAGTTGCTGAGCAGAAAGTGCACCACGTCGTCTTTTCCGTAGTCGAAGCACAGACTGTCCCATGCAGGGTGTTCCCTTCTGTCGCCTCCGTAGAAGTATTGGCAGGGGTCTCCTGCCAGGTTTCCCAGCCCTTCGGTCTCGTTTTTCACGGCGTGGCTGTGCACGATGTCCATTATCACAGCAATTCCCATCCCGTGTGCCGTGTCGATGAGCGACTTTAGTTCTTCGGGTGTTCCGAAACGGCTCGACGGTGCGAAGAAACTGCTCACGTGGTAGCCGAAGGATCCGTAATACGGGTGCTCCTGTATTGCCATTATCTGAATGCAGTTGTATCCGTCTTTCTGTATTCTGGGCAGCACGTTGTCTCTGAATTCCGTGTATGTGCCCACCTTTTCGGCGTCCTGTGCCATTCCGATGTGGCATTCGTATATGAGTAGCGGCGATTTGCATGGGGCGAATTTGTTTTTCTTCCACACATAAGGTTCGGGGGTCCACACCTGTGCCGAGAATATCTTGGTTTCTTCGTCCTGCACCACTCTTTGTGCCCATGCCGGTATTCTCTCTCCGTCGCCTCCTTGCCAATACACGTGCATCTTGTAGAGGTCGCCGTGTTTCATCGCCTTTTCAGAGAGTTTGAGTTCCCAGTTTCCCGTTCCCTCTATTCTTCTGGCTCTGTATCTTTCGTCCTCCGTCCAGTTGTTGAAGTCGCCCACGAGATAGATGTCGGTTGCGTTCGGCGCCCACTCTCTGAACACCCATCCGCGCTTCATCTTGTGTAGTCCGTAGTAGTCGTGTCCGCTGGCGAATGCGGCAAGCGTCTTCTTTCCGTTGTTTGTCAGCTGGTTCTTTTTCCATTCCGCATGCTCGTGTCTGCCACGTATGGCGTCTTCGTATGGTTCGAGATACGGGTCTTTCTGCACGATGCCTATATGTCTGGGCTGGTCCTTTTTCGCCGTTGCCGTTTTCCGCGAATCGGCTTTCGTTGTTCTGCTTGCCATGATTTACTGATAGTTGTTTCGTTAGTTGATGTTTATCCTCCTCTCATTGTTCCGCTGTATGCAGGCGTCATGCCAGCACTTTGAATATAGCCTTCTTGAACTGAGGTTCTTCCGACACGCATGGTGCATGGCCGTCTTGCGGGAAGAATATTGCGAATTCCCCAGGCTTGCATGTGAAATATGTGTCGGCGAGGATAGCGTATTTCGTGATATCTTTCTCTTCGTTGTATTCCTCTTCTGGCAGGTTGCATAGTGGTGTGTATCCGTATGTCTCTTCTGCCGAGAGCGGAATCTGTATGTCGATCATCCTCTTGTGTGTCTCCAGCTTTGCCTCTTGTTTTGTCTTGCCCTTTGCGGTCTGTATGTTGACGAAGAGGTCTTTGTCCTTGATGAAGTGCTTTCCTTCCTCGAGAGTGTTGAGGTCGTTTGCTTTGATGAATTCCACCACGTCCTTGAAGAGCGGGTTGAGTGTCGCGTACTTCTCCAGGTTGTCGATTGTGTCAATTACCATGATGCTTTGTTTTTTTGTTAGATTTGTCGTTTGTCCGTCGCTCCGTGTTTGGGGCTCCGTTGTTGTTCGTTTTCCGTTTGCGCTGCGTCATTCCGGGCTGGCGGCCTCTTTGCCTTTCCAGTCATTGGGTTTCCTGTTCCTTTCGGCCATTGGTCCCTCAGTCTTTCGGCAGTCGGTTTTCCGTGCCTTTTTGTTACAGCTCTTTGATTGTCAGGACTTTCTGCCCATCCTGTACATCTCCTGTGCGGTGATGTTTCCGTTTCGGTCTTTTATGATGAACTTTCCGTCTTTCAGGTCGTCCTTGTATTCTCCTTCGGTCCTTTTGCCGTCTTTGTCCACTTCTATTGAGTTTCCGTTGCGTTTTCCGTTTTTGTATACTCCTTTGAATTTCCTTCCGTCGGCAAAGTGGATTATCATCGTTCCGTTCTGCAGTCCGTCTTTGAATTCGCCTTCAAACACGTCGCCGTTTTTCTTTGTCAGCTTTCCGTGTCCGTTCTGCTTGTCTTGCTTCCATGAGCCCACATACACGTCTCCGTTTTTCCATGCGAAGGTGCCGTTTCCTTCCATGTTCCCTTCGTTGAAGTGTCCTGTGTATTTGTCTCCGTTGGCGAATCTGAATATCCCTTCTCCAGTGCGTTTGCCGTGCAGGTAGTCTCCTTCATACACGTCTCCGTTTCTGAATCTGTATATACCCTTGCCGTTCTGCATGTCTTCGAGCCATTCACCTTCATACACGTCTCCGTCGGAGTATTTGTTCACTCCCTTTCCCGAGCGCATGTTGTCGAGCCACATTCCCTTGTATGTGGTTCCGTCACCCCAGTCGAAGAACCCTTCGCCGCATTTCTTGTCGTCTTTCCATTGTCCGTCGTAGTATGCTCCGCTGGCGTAGGTGTATCGTCCTTTTCCGTTACGTTTGTCGTGATACCAGTTTCCGTCGTATTTGTCGCCGTTGTAGTAGTACATCACTCCATGCCCCTCCTGGTAGTCTCTGAACCAGAGTCCGTCGTATTTGTTGTTGTTCATGAAGTGGTATGTTCCCTTGCCGTGCTGCTGGTCCTGATACCATTGTCCTTCGTATTTCTCTCCGTCGGAGAATGTGTACACGCCGAATCCCTGGCGTCTTCCCTTCACGTATTCGCCTTCATAGGTGTCCCCGTTCTTATATATGGCGTTTCCTTTGCCGTTGGGTTTTCCCGCGAGCATCTCCCCTTTGTATTGCCCTCCGTCTTTGGTCACACATGAGCCGAGCGTTATCTTCTGTGCGAAGCCTGCCAGCGGCATGAGGGATATCAGTAGTATGTATAATTTTTTCTTCACTTTAGGTCGCTTTAAAATTTACTCCAAAGGTAATGATAATTTTCGAGACAGCCAAATGTTTTCAGCTTTTTTCATAATAGCCGGTCCTGTCGATACTAGAGCTGCGTCTCCTTGCTTCAGACTGCCTTTGGGGTTTGGAGCGACAAGCCTTCCTCTTGTGGAAGGACGAATCTTGTTTGGCTTTTAACCCAAATCGGTCATTAGGGCTTGCTTGGATTTTGGAATTTTAGAAGAGTGGATTTTGTTTGGCTTTTAATGAGTAATAGCTGACTGATGCGAATTAAAAACAGGCAAATGACGCCTTATAAAAAAACAAAAGACTGTTAGCAGTATTAAAATGCTACATTGAACGGCCTAATGACCGTTTGGGTTTAACTGAATCTCCTGATAGCCAACGAGTTGGTCTGTCCTGTCGCCTTGTCCTCTGTAATATACCAGCGCCTGGTATTTGTTTTCCGTCTGATAGAAGTTCCCTTCTGACGGGGAGGTCTTCATGGTGGCATCGCCGCTCTCCATCAGGTATTGGTATGAGTAGTAGCCCTGCTTCAGCAGGATGGCGGCCTCGTAGCGCCGTTTCTTCTCGTTGTATTCCATTTTGTATTCGGGCAGGAAGCGGTTGTATGTCCATTCGCCGTTCAGATAGATGTCGCCGGGGTATCTTTGCTTGCTGTCGAGCGTGAAGTGCACGTACATGTAGTCGCACGTGTTCTCGTTCTCTATGTTGTCGCTGTTTCGGATATAGAAGGCTCCGTTGGCGTCTTCGTCGTAGAGATAGTTCGGTCTGGGCACGTCGGCGAACACGTGTGCGTGGTAGTTCTCCCCGTCCCACGATATCTCGTCTATCCCCATCGTGGCGTGTGATGTGGCGAGGGTTTCAAACTTGTGGTATTCGTTTCCCGCCTCGAAGATGAGCTCCCTGTTGTGCCGCCATTCCAGTCCGCTTGGTGTCTTGTATTGTGGCTGTGCGTTGCGCCTGGCGTTGTCCCATCTCCTGTTCTGCATCACCACGGTCTTTATCTGTGTCTCGGGGTCGGCCACTCTCAGCGCGTTGTACGACAGCTTCATGGATATCTGCTGGTGGGCGAGGTTGGTGTCGATGTCGGTATTTGTGGTGGCGCCCATAGATATTCCCGCTTTCGGGTCTACCACCATGAAGCATGCCGTGAGCACCTCTTCGCCCGTGTCTCCGTCGGCAACCGTGACCTTGTAGTTGCCGCTGAGCTTCAGTCTGCATTTCTCGTTGGGTATGGAGAAGGCGTAGTGGGTGTAGTCCACGTTTGTGTTTATGGATTCCGTGATGTCGTCTATCGTGTTGTCTTCGGCAAATCCTTCTATGTAGTCGCTTGCGAAGAGCTGCTCCGACGGCGACCAGTCGGCTTCACAATGGGTGATGCTGTAGGTGTAGCGGTGGTATGTGTGTGTCAGGTCGTCGAATGATATGTTTATCCTGTTCTGGCTTGGATTGTCAGAACGGAGTTTCATTATCGGGAGCGCGAGCCATTTGTCGCCGCACACCACTTGCAGCGTCTTTATCCCTGCCTTGTGTATCACGTTGTATTGGGCGCGGGAGACCAGGCTGAGAGCTAGGAGCGGGACCAGAAGGATTGTTCTTTTCATGTTTTCTTTATTCTTTATAAGGCGGAGCCGTTTCCGGTGTGGAGGAGTGGCGGAATCCTGCGGCAGTAATTATGGCTGGTGTCAGCGGCTGAGCAGCTGCTCGATCACTTCCGGGTAGTGTTCGTATTCTAGTGCGTGCACCTTGCGGGCGATGTCGTCGGCGGAGTCTTCGGGCGAGAGTGGGGTGGTGTACTGTTTCAGTATCTGTCCCTTGTCGTATTCGTTGTTCACGAGATGGATTGTTATTCCGCTTTCCTTTTCGCCGTTTTCCTTCACTGCCTTGTGCACGTTGTCGCCATACATGCCCTTTCCGCCGTATTTCGGCAGCAGCGACGGGTGTATGTTGACTATCCTGTTCTTGTAAGCCTCCGTGAGGTAGTCGGGCAGGAGGAGCATGAATCCTGCGAGGATTATGTATGATATGTTGTGGCCGGCCAGCAGGGGCAGCACTCTGGAGCTGTCTTTGAATCCCTCTTTGTTCACTATTTCCACGGGCACTCCGAATTTCTCTGCCCTCTTTATCACCTGTGCGCTCTTGTTGTTGCACACCACGAGAGCCACGCACACCGTTTCCGAGTTCTCGAAGTATCTGATTATGTTCTCGCAGTTTGTTCCGTTGCCGGATGCGAATATGGCTATGTTCTTCATATTGGGTAAATGTTATTATGATTATATTATGTTAGGTTTGGCTGGGCAACCGTCCAGACCGTCGTCCTGCCGTTAGTTTTCATTGCGGCTTGCCCTTGCGGGCGGTTGGGTTTCAGTCGTCCGGGTTGTCGTCGTATTCGTCGAATCCGAACATTGCAGGCTCTATGAAGGCGTCGAGGCTGCGGCGGTCTTTCTTCGTGGGGCGTCCTGTGCCACGGGCTCTGTCCACGAATCCGCTTATCCTGCTCATTTCCAGTATCTCATACTGTTTCGGGTCGGTCACGTTCTCGTAGATGTCCTGTATGAGTTTTGCGCCCACGCGCTTTTCAATACATTGAAGTATCTTGAACGAATAGGTTATCGGCGGTTTTTTCACGCTCACCGTCTCTCCGCATTTCACGATGTGAGAAGGCTTCACGTTGGTTCCGTTTATCGTGACGCGGCTGTTCTTGCAGGCATCGGCAGCCAGCGACCTGGTCTTGAAGATCCTTGCCGCCCACAGCCATTTGTCTATTCTCGCAGACTCTTGCATGTTTCCTTATTTCTTGTGGTTAAACTGGTTCATCGTTATGTCAATGCCGGCAAGGGCGAAGCTCTTTATTATCTCGCACGAAGTCTTTATCGCCGGCTTGAGGGTTTCCATTTCCTCTGAATCATATCTGCCGAGCACCCATTCCACCTGCATTCCCCTGGGGAAGTCGTTGCCTATTCCCACTCTGAGGCGTGCGTATTTCTGCGTGCCCATCACCGACTGTATGTTTCCCAGTCCGTTGTGTCCGCCGTTGCTTCCGCTGCCTTTCAGCCTGAGGGCTCCCAGTGGCAGAGACAGGTCGTCCACCACCACGAGCAGGTGCTCCATGGGTATGTTCTCCTTGTTCATCCAGTATCTCACGGCGTTGCCGCTGAGGTTCATGAATGTGGTAGGCTTCAGCAGAAAGAGTTTTCTTCCCTTCACCGAAGTCTCAGCCACGAATCCGTATCTCTTGTCGTCGAAAGAGGCTCCAGCCTCCTCAGCCATGGCGTCTACCACCATGAATCCCGTGTTGTGTCGTGTTTCCGAATATTCGCTGCCGGGGTTTCCCAATCCTACAATCAAGAATTTTTCCATTACGTATTGCTTTAAACTCCAAACGGTCATTATGCCGTTCAATGTGATATTTTATAACTGCTTGTTGCCTTTTGCTCTTTATAAGGCGTCTTTTGCTTGTTTTTAATTTGCAATAGCTCGTTATTACTGATTAAAAGCCAAACAAAATCCACTCTTCTAAGAAATCAAAATCCAAGCAAGCCCTAATGACCGATTTGGGTTGAATCTAAAAAAAGGTGATTCCAAATTAAAATTCAGAACCACCCCGTGATAAATTTCTTTTCTTGCTAAATCTATGGCATTATGCCTCAGCCTGGCTTGCAGCGATAGACTTACGTGTAGCCTTGATTGAGCAAACCACAACGTTCTTGCTTGTTGCCATCTCAAGACCCTCGAAGTGCAGGTCGCCAACCTTGATGCTCTTGCCGATAGTCATGGCAGTAACGTCGATGTCGAGATGCTCAGGAATAGCCTGGTATTTCGCTGTAACGTCGATCTTGCGGATAGAGAGGTTCATACGTCCACCGTCGCGTACACCCTGTGCCAGACCGTTGAGCTTGACAGGGATGCCCACAGTGATAGGCTTCTGGTCGTTAACCTCGTAGAAGTCAACGTGAAGGAGGGCGTCTGTTACCGGATGGAACTGAAGCTCCTTGAGAATCGCTGTACGCTCCTCGCCGTCGATGACGAGCTTGATAACGTAGATGTGTGGAGTGTAGACGATCTTTCTCAACTCGCTCATAGGACAAGCGATTGACAATGCTTCAGGAGCGCCGTCAGCGTTCTTTGCCTCACCGTAGAGGTTGCATGGAATCAGACCTTCCTTACGCATAGCCTTGGCTGCCTTCTTGCCCAAATCAGTTCTCTTCTGGCCTTTTACTTCAATTTCTTTCATAATTGTGTTACTCTAAATTAAGTTGTTAATAATTAATGCTTAATTCACCATCACACGAGAATTCTATTCACGTAGTGCTCGAAAAAGCGGTGCAAAGGTATTTCTTTTTTGATTAATACGCAAATATTATAAATAAAAATAGATAAAACACCGTGGTTTTCTTGCAAGTACCGCATAAAATAAGTATTTTTGCATCGGTTTTTTTGAAATACACGTTCATTTTAATATTATAAGATGATAAACAGAGAATTGATAAGGATAAAAATTGTCCAGTTAACCTACGCATATTATCAAAACGGTAACCACAACATGGATAATGCCGAGAAGGAGCTGCTGTTCAGCCTCTCCAAGGCATACGACCTGTATAATTGTCTGCTGTCCCTGATTGTAGCTGTTTCCAAAGAGTCGCGCCTGCGCTATGAAGTGGAGCTCTCCCGTGCAAAGAGAGAAGGCACAACTCTGCCCTCAGGCAAGTTTGCAAACAACAAGTTCGCCCTTCAGCTCGAAGCTAACAAGCAGCTCAACGAGTATCTCGAGAATCAGAAGCAGACATGGGACGACAGCGTGGAGTTCGTGAGAAACCTGCTCACACAGATAGAGCAGAGCCAGATTTATGCCGACTATGTGGCTGACGAGACCGACTCGTATGAAGCCGACCGCGAGGCGTGGCGCAAGCTCTACAAGGCAATCATCATGGACAACGACAACCTTGACGCCATGCTCGAGGAGAAGAGTCTCTACTGGAACGACGACAAGGAAATCGTGGACACCTTCGTGCTCAAGACCATCAAGCGCTTCGATCCGGCAAACAAGGAACTGCAGGAGCTCCTGCCGGAATATAAGGACGAGGAAGACAAGGAGTTCGCCGTGAAGCTCTTCCGCGCCACAATCCTCAACGCCGACCAGTATCAGCGCTTCATGAGCGAGACCTCGCGCAACTGGGACTTCTCGCGCCTGGCTTATATGGACGTGGTGATAATGCAGATAGCCATTGCAGAGATGATGAACTTCCCGAACATACCGGTGAACGTGACCATCAACGAATACGTTGACCTGGCGAAACTCTACAGCACTCCGAGAAGCGGTTCATATATCAACGGAATGCTCGACGCCATCGCCCGCTACCTCATCGACACAGGCAAGATGATGAAGGTGATGCCGACAAGATGACGCATCCGTAATTCAGCACGCATAACGGCTGGCATATAAACAGGCAAAGCGCCTGGCATTAAAACAGGTAAAGTGCTTGACATTAAAACAGGCGAGACGCCCAAAAAACAGACAAACGATTAACATTTAAAACAAACATAACAGTAAATTATGAACACAACAATGTTTTTGGCTGCCCAGCAACAGGGTGGAGGCAGCATGCAGTTCCTTATAATGATGGTGGTGATCTTTGCCATCATGTATTTCTTCATGATTCGTCCGCAGCAGAAAAAGCAGAAGGAAATACGCAATTTCCAGAACTCGCTGCAGGAGGGCTCAAAGGTGGTGACAGGCGGAGGAATCTACGGCACCATCAAGAAAGTGGACATCGCTACAGGCAAAATCGAGCTCGAAATCGCAAAGGGCGTGGTTATAACAGTTGACAAAGGTTCTGTATTTGCTGATGTCGCAGCTTCTGCAACCGTCAGCAAGGAAAAATAATGAAACGCATCCTGAAAAGTATATACAGTATAGTCAGAAACTCCTTTTTCAATATCGTGAACAAGGAGTTCCTGATTTTTTTGTTCTTCCTCGCCCTGAGCGGAGCCTTCTGGCTGTTGTTGGCCCTGAACGACACCTATGAGAAAGAACTCAGGATTCCCGTGCGCATCGTGAACATACCTAAAAACGTGGTACCGACGAGCGACACCGAAGACACGATAAAGGTGACTGTGAAAGACAAAGGCTATACTCTATGTACATATATATATGGTGACAAACTGAAAAGGATAGACATACCCTTCTCTTCATACATCAAGAACAAGGGGTATGGCTCCGTGTCTGCGTCGGAACTCACCAAGCTGATCTATGCCGAACTATACAGTTCGTCGAAGGTGACAGGAGTGAAGCCCGACAAGCTGGAATACTTCTACAATTACGGAATGCACAAGCGGCTGCCCGTAAGGCTGGCTGGAAACATACAGGCTGACGCAAGCTATTATCTGGCGAAGATAGAATTCTCGCCCGATATGGTGGATGTTTACGGCAGTCAGAAAATGCTCGACAGCATAAAGTACATCTACACAGAGCGGATCAATATCAAAAACCTCAAGGACACCATCAGACGCGACCTTGACCTCATGGAAATCAGAGGAGTGAAATGCGTGCCCTCCCGTGTCAGGATGGCTGTCTATCCGGATGTGCTGACCGAGGAAAGTGCAGAGGTTCCCATCTCGGCGCTCAACATGCCGGAGGGAAAGGTGTTGAGAACATTCCCGTCGAGGGTTAAAGTGGTATTCACCGTTGGCGCGAGCATCTTCAGAACCATAAACACCAACAAGTTCAAGGTGGTGGTAGACTACAACGAGATTCTCTCAGCGCCTTCTGACAAATGCACGCTCAAGATTGCATCCGTGCCGCATGGCGTGAAGAATGCGCATACCGAAATAGAACATGTGGACTACCTCATTGAAGAACAGTAGCAGAAAAGAAAGTCATAAATACCACAGGAACTCTCTTTCTGGCAGCTATTATATAAATAGGTAGAATATTGACAGCGGCTATTAGAGAGCATGTATAGCCCCTCGATGGTGGCTGTCTATAATAATGGAGACAATTATGAAAGCAGCCATTACAGGCGGAATAGGAAGCGGAAAATCATACGTCTGCTCCTTGTTGAAAAGCAGGGGGATAGAGGTCTACGACTGCGACAGCGCAGCCAAACGCATAATGCGCGAGTCGCCATCCGTAAGAAAGGCTTTGACAGACCTGATAGGACAGGATGCCTATGCAGACGGAAAGCCCGACAAGGCTGTCATCTCAAAGTTTCTTCTTGACGCCGAAGACAACAAGAAAAGGATTAACGCCATCGTGCATCCCGCTGTGGCCGACGATTTCAAAGCCTCGGGACTTCAATTCATGGAGTGCGCCATCCTCTTCGAGAGCGGATTCGACAAGCTCGTGGACTGCGTGGTTTGCGTATCGGCACCGATAGAGGTGAGGGTGGACAGAATCATCGTCCGCGACTCTATAACGCGAGAGAAGGCAAGAGAATGGATAAACTGCCAGATGAGTCAGGAGGAGATGGAGGCTAAAAGCGATTTCGTTATCCTCAACGACGGCAGCAAACCTTTGGAACCGCAGATTGACGACGCGCTGGCGGCTTTGCGCCTACGCTGAAATCTGAACGACTGCTGATGTGTCATGTCCCTATGATATCGTCGGGACGATAATGAGAACTTATTAATTATTAAACAAATATTTGAAATGGATTTTACAATTTTGTCAGTTTCCGGAAAGCCCGGACTTTATAAGCTTGTGTCAAGTTCAAAGATGAACCTTATCGTTGAAGCCTTGGACGAAACCCATCGCCGCCTGCCTATCTTCGCAAGCGACAGAGTGACAAGTCTTTCCGACATCGCCATGTATACAGTGGCGGAGGATGTTCCATTGATGAATATTCTCGATTCTGTGCTCCGCAAGGAGGACGGAAAGGTATGCTCGCTCGACTACAAGAAGTGTGGCAAGGACGAACTTCACGCTTATTTTGCCGAAATTCTTCCTGACTACGACCGCGACAGAGTACACGACAGCGACATCAAGAAGCTTCTCCAGTGGTATAACATCCTGGTTTCCAACGGTGTGACGAATTTCGTTGACCCTGAGGAAAATGCAGAAGAGGCTACAGAAGAAGCTGCTGAGAAGGCTGAGTAAACCAAAATATAGTATTCGAAAACGATATTGTTTTGACTATAATAGTCTGCGACAACAAAGTCTACGACAACAAAGTCTACGATAACAAAGTCTACGACAATAATAGTCTACGGCAACAATATGCTTCGACCACATAGTCTTTTAACATATTAGTCCTCGACTATTAAAGTCAACGACCTGGATATTCATTGAAATTGAGATATGAAACGCTCTGAACGTTATGAAGCTGTCTTGAGACATTTTGCGGAAGTTTCCCCACACGTCACCACGGAACTGGAATTCGGCAGCGTCTTCCAACTGCTTGTGGCTACAGTCTTGAGCGCCCAATGCACAGACAAGAGGGTGAACCAGGTGACGCCGGAATTGTTCAGGCATTATCCTGATGCGGCGGCAATGGCAGAGGCAGATCCTGAAGATGTGCTTTCGTTTATCAGCAGCATTTCATATCCCAATTCCAAGGCAAAGCACCTCGTGGAACTCTCGGTGGCCATACAGGAGAAGTTTGGAGGGAAGGTCCCTTCGGCACTCGACGATCTCACCAGTCTGCCGGGTGTGGGGCGCAAGACCGCCAACGTGCTGCTTGCCGTTGCCTTTTCAAAGGCTGCAATGCCCGTCGACACCCATGTCTATCGTGTGAGCCACAGAATGGGGCTTGTGCCGAAATCTGCTGCCACTCCATTGGCGGTGGAGCGGTGTCTGACGAAAAACATCCCTGAAGCGTTGCTGGCCGACGCTCATCATTGGCTCTTGCTCCATGGCAGGTATGTCTGCACAAGCAGAAAGCCGCATTGCGAGAAATGTCCCTTTAAAGGGTTCTGCCCCAAAATCATGGATTTCAAGGGCTATTAGTCATCAGAGGCGCTCTGCTTGTTTGCTCGTCAATAACCGCAAGTTTGTTGCTTGGGTATAGGGCGTTTCTGCATTGTAAACCGGTGAAACGCCTGTTCATAACTTGTTGGTTGTAAGTTGTGTTTATATGGAAACTTCAATTGGTTATACAATTGTCTAATCTATACAATTGCCTATATTTCATTTGCAAATAAACTCGATTGTCAAGATCTTCTTTGTGTTTCCAGAAATCCTCAACCTGTTGTCCAGGCGTTGGCCTATAAGCCATAGGATGTTGTTTCCGGCATCTGTCATGACAAGCTGTTTCTCTTTGTCGAAGAATGCCATTTTCCTGTCTGTCAGATAGTCGCTGACAAGCTTCTTTCCTGTCATTCCGAAGGGGATGAACCAGTCGCCCTGGGTCCAACGGCGTATTCTGAGAGGGAATTTCACTTTCGAAGCATCTGCGCTTATGGTAAACTGGCTTCGGCTTGGCGTGAATCCCTCTTCTGTGGTTTCCTCCTTGATTCTTACTTTCGTGGTCTCGTTGATAATGTATGTGCCGCTTTCGGGCAATATGAAAGGCTTCTCATTTCTGCTGTCCTTGTATTCATTCCGTTCTATCACGAGAAAACCGCGGTCTGCAACGAGCCTGTGGGTGTCGGAAGAGAAGATGCTTCCGTTCTTCAGATTGTCCAGATTTGAGAATATGTCGTCTATGGTAGCCGACGAGAACGAGTGTCTTGAAAGGATGTGGTAGAGTGTGTATTCGGGAGACACCTGGCGCTTGAGCCTCTCTATATTGATGAATAGATAGTTGTCCTTTACAGCTGTAGAGTCCTCCGCCGCCTTTTCTATTGCGTGTTCAAACACCCTGTTGGCTTCTGTCACCCTTCTTGTAGTCTCAAACATCTTCTTGTCTGCCGAAGGGTTTATTCCCCTTATCAGAGGCATGACGTCGAGTCTGAGCTTGTTTCTCTTCACGTCGTTCACGAGGTTTGAACTGTCTGTGATGTAAGTCTGCCCCCTTTCCTTCAGATAGTCTTCTATCTCGTTGCGGGAGACACAGAGCATTGGTCTTGTCACATGTCCGTTTTTGGCTGCTATTCCCGTCACGCCCTTTATTCCCGTTCCTCTTATTATGTTGAGCAACATGGTTTCCACGCTGTCCTCCATGTGGTGGCCTACGCAGATGCCTGCCGCCCCCATGTCCTCTCTGAGCTGCTTGAAATAGCTGTAGCGCAGATTCCTTGCCGCCATCTCTATGCTTATCCCGTGGAGCGAGGCATACGACCGGGTGTCGTAATGGGTGATGTGGAGCTTGACATTCTCTTTCTCGCAAAGTCTCTTGCAGAAATCTTCGTCCCGGTCAGACTCTTCTCCTCTGAGCCTGAAGTTGCAATGTACGGCCTCCACTCTGTATCCCAGATCTTTCAGACATAGCAATAGTGCCACGCTGTCGGCTCCTCCCGACAGCGCGACAAGGTATAGTCCGTCTGCCTCCATCAGCTTTTCTTCCTTTATGAATCTGCTGACGCTATTTAGAAAACTTTTCAAGATACGGTTGTCTTTTCTATATGTTATTCCACATGCTGCAATTAATCACATACAGCAATTAATCCACATGCAACATATTGTTCACCATGCAACTAATTATTCCACATACAACACGAGACCCTTGAGGTATTCTCCCTCCGGGTGGTAGATGTTGATAGGATGGTCAGCCGGCTGGTGCAGCTGATGCAGTATCCTCACGTTTCGTCCTGATATGGCAGCTGCAGTGAACACGGCATTTCTGAAATTGTCTTTCGTCACTACCTGTGAGCAGCTGAATGTGAACAGTATTCCGCCATGCTTGATACGCTCAAAAGCCTTTACGTTCAGTCGTGTATAGCCTTTCAGGGCATTGTGTAGGGCGGCTCTGTGTTTGGCGAATGCCGGTGGGTCGAGCACTATGAGGTCGTAGAAATCCTCTGCGTTGTCAAGGAATTTGAATGCGTCTTCACAATAAGCCTGATGCCTCTCATCGCCAGGGAAGTTGAGTTCCACGTTGGCGTTGGTCAAGTCTATTGCCTTGGCGCTGCTGTCAACGGAGTGTACGAGGTTTGCTCCTCCTCTCATGGCATAGAAGGAGAAGCCTCCTGTGTAGCAGAACATGTTGAGCACGTTCTTTCCCTTTGCGTATTTCTCAAGCAGACTGCGGTTCTCTCTCTGGTCAACGAAGAATCCTGTCTTCTGTCCTTTCAGCCAGTCAACATGGAATTTCAGTCCGTTTTCCACTGCCGTATTGTCGGTACAGCCTCCGATGATGAAGCCGTTTTCCTGTCCGAGGTCTGCCTTGTAGGGTAGGGTGGTCTCGCTCTTGTAGAACACGTTCTCTATCCTTCCGTCCATCACCTTCACCAATGCTTCGGCAATGTCAGTCCTGTTGATGTGCATGCCAACGCTGTGGGCCTGCATCACGGCAGTCTTTCCGTAGCAGTCTATCACCAGTCCCGGCAGGCTGTCTCCCTCGCCATGAACAAGTCTGTAGGTGTTGTTCTCATAGTTGTCGGCAATTCCGATTGCCAGTCTCATCTTCAGAGCCTCTGAGAGGCGCTCTTCCCAGAAGCCCTTGTCGATGGAGCGCTCCTCAAACGACAACACTCTCACGGCAATACTTCCTATCTGGTAGTGGCCTACGGCTATGAATTTATCTTCCGACGTGTACACGTTCACCGTGTCGCCGTCTTCTATACTTTCGTCCATCTTTGCTATGGCACCAGAGAAAACCCAAGGGTGGAAGCGTTTCAAGCTTTCTTCTTTCCCTCTTTTCAAATAAACAGACTTGTATTGAGTCATACTATAATCGAATTCTATATTATATTATTTTTATGTTAATCCCACAAACGGTCATCAGTCAGTTACTCCCACTGACTGTCATCATGCCGTTAATCCCACGAACGGTCATCATACCGTTGGTTTCACAAGCGGTCATCAAGCCGTTGGTGAAATACTTTATGCTTGCTTCTTTGCCATTGCCTCTACTGTCTCTTCTGCCGGCTCCACGATTCTCAGTTCGAAGTCCTTGTTTCTTTCCAGCCTCATCAGCTCGTCGTATAGCTTTATGCATGCCCAGGCGTCTGTTGCGGCATACACCTTCTGCTTGTCCGTCAGGATGTCCGCCTCCCAGTTAGTGAGCCGTTGCGCCTTGCTGATTTTCAGTCCGAAGAAGTTGGCGTAAAGTTTCTGCAGACTCAGGTCCTCCACTCCGATTTCTCCCACATGCTTCTGCAGGTCGATGAAGTTGCCGGGCTTGAATTCAGCCCTTTTGTGCAGCGATATTATGTCGTCGTGTAGCGAGAGTCCGATTTTCGGAATGCTCTCGTCCTCAAGCAGTCTTATTATTGATTTTGTCATGCCTGTGTTGTTCAGTCTGAACAGAAAGCAAGTGTCGTATGTCGCCACTTGCAGCAGGGCAACCTTGTATTGCTTCCCCTTTCTGAAAGCAGGTCTCGTTTCGGTGTCAATGCCGAGAATAGGCTGTGTGAGAAGGTATTCCACTGCTCTGTCTGCATCTCTTTCGGTTGTTATGACGAAGATGCGTCCCTCAAAAACAGCCCTTGGCATTTCTGTCACTGCGTGTTTGTCGATTTTGTTATATATTACTTTTTTCATTCTCAAATATCAATGGACTTGCAAAATTAAAAAAAAAATATGAGTTTTTGCGTATTTCTTGCAATTTTCGGTTACTTTTGCATGAACATAAGCGTGAAATGGTTTCGCGCACTCATTAAAACAATCAATCAAGCGTAATAATGGCAAAGAAAAAGAAAGCACAAAAACAAAGTTTTGCAGAAGTCATGGGAGTACAGATGCTCCAAAATGATATCTTCAATTTCATATTCGGTATCATTCTGTTTGTCTGTTCCGTATGGCTTGTCGTGGCATTCATATCCTATTTCGCCACAGCGTCCATCGACCAGAGCCTTGTCATGGATATGCGTCCCGGCGACTGGTTCAGCAAGAACAGCGCCTTCCAGAATGCCTGTGGTCCATTGGGCGCTTTGTTGTCGGATTTCTTCATTTGCCAATGCTTCGGCTATTCTGCCTTCATGATACCCGTATTCCTGTGTATCGTGGGTCTGAAACTCGTCAAGGCATACAATCCCAATCTGATAAAGACATTCTTGTGCTTCAGCGTCATAATGCTCTGGACATCAATATTTGCAACCAAGTTCCTCACGCCTCTTATCGGTGGCGAGGTGTATAATCCAGGAGGCGGACATGGAGAGTACTGTTGCCAGTGGCTTGAGAATGTGGTGGGACTGCCGGGACTTATCGGAATCCTCGTCTTGGTGGCAATCCTTTTCCTCACATATCTCAGTTCGGAAACGGTGATGGTGGTAAGGAAAATATTAAACCCCGTAAGCATGATTCAGAACCGCGTCGGCTTCTATGTCACCAACGCCAAGGGTGAGGGCGGAGGTAACGCCGCTTCTGATATGAATGACTCTGCACAATCCTCTGCTGTCTCTGCGGCTGCCGGTTCAGAGGCTGCTGACACAGGCAAATACAGGGAGACTCTGAAGCAGACGGTGGACTTCAGCGACTCTGGTTCGCCGGTTGTCAACATCGTGCCTAATGATGATGCTGAGGAGACAGAGACAACGCCTCTGAATAATCCGGCCACACCTATGCCGAAATCGAAAGAAACTTCAGATCCGAGCTTCACGATACGTCCGGCAGAGGGAGATTCCAAGTCGTCAACATCAAGGACTGTGGCTCCTGCCGGGAATCCTCTCGACACGCCAATCAACCCTAAGGAGCCTTGGCTCAACTATAAATACCCTACTCTCGACCTGCTCAAGAAATACGATGATGACGACCAGCCATATATCGACATGAAGGAGCAGACGGCAAACAAGAACCGTATCGTAGAGGTGCTCAGCAGTTTCGGTGTGCAGATAAAGACAATCTCTGCAACTGTAGGCCCTACAATCACCCTCTATGAGATAACACCTGCAGAGGGAGTGAAGATCTCCAGAATCAGAAACCTTGAAGACGACATCGCCTTGAGCCTCAAGGCTATCGGTGTGCGTATCATAGCTCCTATTCCAGGCAAGGGAACCATCGGTATAGAGGTGCCGAATGCAAAGATGAACATCGTGTCGATGGAGAGCATCTTGAATTCGGAGAAATTCCAGAAGACCAGTTTTGAACTTCCTATCGCCCTGGGCAAGACCATCACAAATGAAGTGTTCATGGTAGACCTCGCCAAGATACCGCATCTGCTCGTGGCCGGTGCAACGGGTCAGGGTAAGTCTGTCGGACTCAATGCCATCATCACATCATTATTATATAAGAAACACCCTAATGAACTGAAGCTTGTGCTCATCGACCCCAAGAAGGTTGAGTTCAGCGTGTATTCTTCCATCGCCAACCATTTCATGGCTATGGTGCCTGGTGATGACGAACCTATCATCACCGACGTGAAGAAGGTGGTGCGAACGCTCAACAGTCTCTGCAAGCTCATGGACACCCGCTACGACCTTTTGAAGATGGCTGGAGCACGCAACATCAAGGAGTATAACCGCAAATACCTGAACCATCAGCTCCGCCTTACCGACGGACACGAGTTCATGCCATATATCGTTGTAGTAATCGATGAGTTCGGCGACCTCATCATGCAGGTAGGCCGTGAGGTGGAGCTTCCTATAGCACGTATCGCCCAGCTCGCTCGAGCCGTAGGTATCCACATGGTAATCGCAACCCAGCGTCCTACCACTTCAATCATCACCGGTAACATCAAGGCGAACTTCCCTGGGCGTATGGCCTTCAAGGTGAGCCAGATGATAGACTCGCGTACCATCCTCGACCGTCCTGGCGCCAACCAGCTTATCGGTAGGGGAGACATGCTCTTCCTCAGCGGCAACGAGCCTGTGCGTGTGCAATGTGCCTTCGTGGATACTCCCGAGGTGGAGAAGATAAACCTGTATATCAGTTCACAACCAGGTCCTGTAGAACCTCTCGAACTTCCGGAGCCGGCATCCGAAGAGGGTGCAGAAGTGTCTGGTGGCGGATTAGACGGTCATGCTCTCGACCCGTTGTTTGAGGAGGCAGCCCACGCTATAGTGATTACCCAACAGGGTTCAACTTCTATGATACAACGCCGCTTCTCTATCGGATACAACCGTGCCGGACGCTTGATGGACCAGCTCGAGAAGGCAGGCATCGTAGGGGCAGCACAAGGCAGCAAGCCTCGTGAGGTGCTTCTTGCCGATGAAAACAGTCTGGAGAACCTGCTCGTCTCTCTCAGAGGCTGATTATCAAAATAGGACATATATGACGAATAGGACATATATGACGGATAGGACATATATGACGGATAGGACATATATGACGGATAGGACATATATGACGGATAGGACATATATGACGGATAGGACATATAATAACAGACAAATAAAATTCAACGATTCATGAAACGTTTATTGTTAATATTCTCTCTTGTCATGGTCTTCTGCCTTTCTTATGGCCAGAACGCCAAGGAAGCCCGTAAGATACTCGACAAGACAGCACAGACGCTCTACAGCAAGTCTGGAGCCAAAGCCAACTTCAGCGCCTCCGGCAAGTTGGGCAACGTGAGTGGCACAGTAGCCGTCAAGGGCAACAAGTTCTATGCCTACACCCCGGCATCCGTAGTATGGTATGACGGTCGCACTCAATGGACATACATGAAAAAGTCTCAGGAGGTGAACATCAGTACTCCAACCGAGGCTCAGCAGCAGTCAATGAATCCATACAAGTTCCTGTATATCTACAAGAACGGCTACAAACTCTCCGTGAAGAAGCTGGGCAATGGATGGCAGGTACACATGGATGCCGTGAACAAGGGCCGCACGATAAAGGAGATGTATGTCACCGTGAGCAAGAGCTATCAGCTTCAGACAGTCAAGATGCGTCAGTCAAGCGGATGGACCACTATCCGCGTGTCCAACTTCCGTAAGGTCAATCTCTCAGATTCCCATTTCCGGTTCAACAGCAAGGAATATCCCAATGCTGAAGTTATCGACCTGAGATAATCCCCAACGGTCATTATGCGGTTTAACGCCCACGGTAATTTTGCCGTTTAAAGACATTTCATCAAGAATATGAACAAATTCCAGGTTTACCGTACTCTGCGTCGTCATGTCAGACTCTCAGAACGTCGCAATGTGGCTTTCGAGACCAACAGCATAGCCAAGTTCTTCATGATTCTTGGCGGTGTGATGCTCGTCTTGTATATGATGTTCATAGCCGTCCTGTTGTCGCTTATAGCCAACGACTCCACCACTTTCACGGCTCCCCAGTTCTTCTTCTCCATACTGCCGTTTCTGCTTGCTGTAGACTTTCTGGCTCGCTTTTTCATGCAGCACACTCCGTCTCAGATGGTGAAACCCTATCTGCTGCTGCCTTTGCGGCGTTACGACTGCGTAGACTGTTTCCTTCTGTCGAGCGTCTTTTCTTATGGCAATCTCCTGTGGCTGTCAGTCACTGTGCCATTCTCTCTGATGAGCGTATTGTTCGGCTATGGCCTTTTCCCCACATTGTTTCTTGTGTTGGGCTTCCATCTGTTCATCGTGTGCAACAGTTTGTTCTATATGCTCTGCCGCACACTTGTCATAGAGCGAGCCTGGCTCATCCTGCTGCCTCTTCTTGTCTATGCTCTGCTTTTTATTCCATGGCCTGTAGGTGGCATCACCAAGCTGTTGTCCGTATATTCCGGCATCGGAACCCTTGTGGCAGACTGCAACCCCCTTCTGTTCCTTCTTCTCTTTGGTCTTCTGCTTGTCCTGTTCATGGTCAACAGAACGGTACAATACCGTTGCATAAAATCCGAGACACAGGCAGAAAAAGAACTCAATCTGCGCTCCATCTCCTCATTCGCTTTCTTCGACCGTTTCAATCAGACCGGCGAATATCTGAAGCTCGAGCTCAAGATGGTGCTCCGCAACAAGAACATGCGCAAGACATTCCTTCTGCAAATCGTTTTCGTGGTGATATTGAGCCTTCTGAACTCATTCACCGATATCTACGACGATGACTTCTCCACCCGGTTCTGGAGCGTCTATCCCTTCATCCTCGTCGGTGTCAACCACGTGCGCATAATGAGCTACGAAGGCAATTTCATCGAATGCCTTATGGTGAGGAAAGAGAATATCCGCAGTCTGTTGGAAGCGAAATATTACTTCTATTCCCTCGTTCTCCTTCTTCCCCTCCTGCTCATGCTCCCCACGGTGTTCACGGGCAAATACAGCCTCCTGATGCTCGTCTCGCTGATGATATTCACAGCCGGACCGTTGTTCTGTCTGTTGATGCAGCTTGCCGTTACCAACAAGCAGACGCTTCCTCTCAACACCAAGCTTACGAAGAAGAGCGGTCTTGAAACCAACTATATCCAGGTGGTCTATGAGTTTGTAGCCCTTTTCGCCCCCTCATTCATCCTCCCTATGCTCAAGATGTTTTTCAGCGACACGATGACTTATATAATCCTGATGGCTGTAGGTCTGGCATTCATCTTCACCCATAAATACTGGATAAACAATATATACGTGCGCATGATGAAGCGGAAGTATGCCAACCTTGAGGGCTTCATGACTTCCCGATAGTGTAGTTTTGATACTAGTGTAAACGTTTACGATAGAAAGCCGGCTGGAGCATAATCTCTTTGCCGGTTTTTTTTCTTATTTTTGCCGATGCAAATCAGAAACACTCCACGAGGAACACATGCGTCCTCGATGTCTGTCGGACTTCTTTATGAAAGGACGATAATTATATAGAATTAATCTACCGAACAAATCTTTAAATTAAAAAATGAAAAAAAGAATCATTGCGTTTTCACTGGCATTGATGTCATTGTGCCTTTCGGCAAATGCTGATGTCGTGCAAACCCTGACCATCAACGGTCAGACGGTTGAGAAAACCGTCACCCAGCTCACTTTCAGTGGCGACAACGTAGTGTTGCATTTCGAAGGCTCTGAGGAGTCATACGCATTAGACGATGTCGTGTTGGATTTCAGCGACGTTTCATCAATCAACAGTATCAACACTTTCAAGCTCAACGGTCTTGTTGACGGTCGTCTCGACATCTCCGGTCTTGCTGCAGGCACTCCGGTTGCTGTCTTCGACATCTCCGGTAAGAAGATGGCTTCTCTCAGAGCAGGCGAGGAGACCACACAGGTCAATGTCGGGGATTTCCGTTCGGGAGTCTACATCCTGAAGGCTGGCACGCAGATCGTGAAATTTGTAAAACGCTAAAACCATCACTACGAAATGAAAAAGTTACAATCAATACTCACAGCATTCCTGTGCATGCTGTTCGTCAGTGCTTCAGCACAGACAAAGAGTGACCTGACCACTAATCGAGGTTCACTCACTCCATCCACAGGCAACAACGTGCCGCTCAACGTGAACAAGAACCAGATGCGCCTCACGCTCACTTCAAACGACGTGAAGTATTACAACACCGAGTCTATATCATCCGTAGACATCAATGGCGGCAACATCACCATCAACCCCCTCAGCGGTTCAGCATCCGACGTGTATTCGGGCAATGTCAGCCGCATAGCCTTTGCCAAGGCAAAAGAAGGCGGTGAGAGCGGCGACATCAACAATCCTGCCGGAGCCATCAACATCACGGAGTCTAAGGGCTGGCTTGAGAGTGCCTATGCCAAATGGGCACCATTCTCCGGAGCAGAATCCTACAATGTGTATTGCAACGACAAGCTCATCGACAAGCAGCTCGTACGCCTCTATCCGTCGTATGTGCGTGCCGACGTGCTCGGTCTTGCTGCCGGAACATATTCGCTGAAGGTAGTTGCCGTTGACGCCAACGGAAACGAGATAGCCAGCTCGGCAAGCTACGTAACAAACCTGAAAGTGAAGAACTACAGCCGTGAGGGCTTCGCTCAGTTCAAGAGTGGCAACAACGGCGTTGGAGCCTACAATACCGACGGTACGCTGAAAGCCGGAGCCAAGGTGTTCTACGTTACTGCCAAGACAGCCAAGACAATCTCTACCGACGTTGCCGGAGCCGGCACCTGTACCGGTATCCAGGCAATCATCGACGGTTATCAGAAAGGTCAGGACAAGACACCTATCGCTTTCCGTTTCATCGGACTGGTGAAGAAGTCAGACCTCGACAAGGTGTCAAGCTCTGAAGAGGGCCTTCAGATCAAGGGCAAGGGAGAATACAGCGAGATGAACCTCACATTCGAGGGCGTGGGCGACGATGCCACAGTACACAGCTTTGGATTCCTCTGCCGCAACGCTTCGAGCGTGGAGTTCCGCAATCTTGCCATCATGCGCTGCATGGACGACTGCATCTCTCTCGACACCAAGAACTCCAAGATCTGGATACACAACATGGACTTCTTCTATGGTCCTAACGGAGGCGGCGACCATGCCAAGGGCGACGGAACAGTAGACCTGAAGGGCGACTCACAGTATCTCACCATTTCATACAACCGCTTCTGGGATACCGGCAAGAGCTCTCTCTGCGGTATGACAAGCGAGAGCAAGCCAAACTATATCACATATCAGCACAACTGGTTCGACCATGCAGACTCCCGTTGTCCGCGCATCCGCACTATGAGCGTACACGTATGGAACAACTATTTCGACGGAGTGGCAAAATACGGTATCGGAGCAACAAGCGGTTCGAGCGTCTTTGCCGAGAACAACTATTTCCGTTCTACCAACAAGCCGATGCTCATCTCCAAGCAGGGTTCCGACGTGAAGTACGATCCCAAGGGCACATTCTCAGGTGAGGATGGTGGAATCATAAAGTCTTTCGGCAACGTATTCGCCGAGAAGACCTCCAACTTCTCATTCGTCACCTATCAGCAGGACAACGTGAACTTCGACGCCTACGAGGCTTCATCACGCGACGAGCAGGTGCCTTCGTCAGTAAAGACACTCCAGGGTGCCACTTCATACGACAATTTCGACACCAACGCCTCTCTGATGTATTCATACAAGGCTGATGCTGCAGAGGATGTACCTGCTGTAGTCACAGGCTTCTATGGTGCAGGACGCATCAACCACGGCGACTTCTCATGGGATTTCACAGGCAAAGACCAGTCATACGAATACGACTCAGCTCTCGGTTCAGCCCTCGACAACTACAAGACCACACTCGTGAAGATCTATGGCGAGGGAGGCAACTCCTCAGAGACAGGCGGCACACAGCCTGGTGGCGGTTCTGAAGGCGGTTCCGGCTCCCAGCCCGGTGGCGGCAGCACTACCGTAGAGGGTACCGTGCTCTGCACCTTTGAGGGCAAGACACCATCAAGCTCACTCTTCACTGTTACTGGCAACTACTCCACATCAAAGGGTACTGCCACTATCGACGGCACTACCTACAACACCTGTGTGAAGATGGAATCAACCACATCAATCACTTTCACACTTGCTGAGAGCATGAAGGCCACTTTCTATTTCGCCGACACCGAGACTGCCTCGTTGAAGGTAGACGGCGAGAAGAAGACTGCAACCGTGAGCTACTATACAGAGACTCTCTCTGCCGGCGCCCACGAACTGACGAAGGCAGATTCCCGCAATCTCTTCGGAATAAAGATTGAACCTCTGAAATAATTTCCAATCGGTCATTAGGTTCAATGCGCTTTTTTATAGCAGCTTCGCCTAATGACCGATTTGGGATAAAAATAACAACGGAGTGTTACACATATTCGCTTATGGGAACACTCCGTTGTTTCGTATTAGCCAATTAGCAAGTCTTTGTGGTCTTTTAACAGCTTATCCATAAGCCAGAGTAACCTGCATCACCTCTTCAGCCTCCACCAATCATATCAGCCCCCACCTAGCCTCCCCCGTAGGGGAGGGACAGATACATTTGACTGCTTGATTGTCAATGGCTTATCAGATTCGGAGTAACCTGCATCTCTCAGTATTTATCAGATTCAGAGTAACCTGCATCTCCCCTACGGGGGAGAACGAGAGGGGGCTGTTGATGATTACAGGAGAAACCTAGTCCTATTCTCGACATCAGCCCCTCTTAATCATATCAGCCCCCACCTAACCTCCCCCGTAGGGGAGGGACAGATAGCTTGGAAGATTGAATACTTCTGCTATCGTATTATCGATGACGCTTATAAGACCATTATATTTTCCAAGTCGCTTATAAGACCATTATATTTTCCAAGACGCTTATAAGACCATTATATTTGGGTTTAGTCAGTTCTTACATGCTTCCATACATCTTCAGAATGTCCGGCGAAGGCATTACGGCGTTCACCTCTTTTATCCACTCTCTGCAGCTGTCCGTTTCGCTAATGCTGCTGAATGTCGCTTCCATGTCGGTCATTCCCCACATCCGCTCGAAAGGTTCCCATCTGGGGCTTATCTGCAGTAGGGTGGCGATAGAGTCAGCCAGCAGCGTCGCCTTCTTGGCGTCGGGGTCTACGGGCTTCAGATCCTCTCCCAGATATCCATACGCCATGAGTATTCCCCACAACACCTGTGCTTCGGGAGTGTCCAGTGGCTGTGCCACGATGTTCTCGCTTTCGTTTTTCATATATTGTCTTGTTCCAATTTCTTTTCCTTATAGATTTATTTCCCCGACGCTCGTCTTATGGTATACCCCAAAATCCTTGTCTTGCGGTATGCCCCAAAACGCTTGTCTTGCGGTATGCCACAGAACGTTCGTCAGCCGGTCCTGTCATTCTCAGAGCAGTCCCATTCCTTTCAGCTTGGCTTCTATTGCAGCCACTCCTCCTTCCACGTTGCTCTCTATGTTGAGAGGCATTACGGGGTCGTGCAGCGACATACGCAAGAGCCACCAGCCCTTTTCCCCGTCGTCAGTGCAGCTCACTCTAAGTCCCTCGTAGTTGGGTTCCACAATAGTCCATCCAGCCATTCCTGCGACTTTCGCCTTCATGTCTTCCAATACTTCCGTTCCCTGCGCCTTGAAGTCGGGTTCCGTCAGCTTTATCCTTATCTCCTTGCTCTCCTTCGGCTGCTTGAGAGTGGCAATCATGTCGTCCAGACGCTTGCCCTGCCTGTATAGCTTAGCCGCATTTACGATGAGCTTTGCTGCCAGATAAGCTCCGTCGTCCAGGAAATGGTTCTCTCTCAGTGCTGCGTGTCCAGATGTCTCTATTGCGAGCCAGCATTCCTCACCGGTCTGGTTGAGCCTTATCCCCTCGTTTATCACGTTCTTGTATCCTCTGCGGAAGCGGTGGTGCCTGCCTCCCAGTCGGGTGATGAATTCAGCCAGTCCGTCACTCGTCACTGAGTCTGTCACTATCGTGCTCCCCGGGTGCTCCTCCAGTATCACCGATGCTATGAGCGCTATGAGCGCGTTTCGGTTTATGGGCTCCCCCTTGTGTCCGATGATAGCCGAACGGTCCACGTCGGTATCGAATATCACTCCCAGGTCAGCCTTGCTCTCTTCCACAGCCTTGCATACCGAAGCCATAGCCTCTGCGTTCTCCGGGTTCGGTATGTGGTTAGGGAAGTGTCCGTCCGGCTCCAGAAACTGGCTTCCCTCGGTCTTGGCTCCCAATGATTTGAGTATCTTCTCGAAGAATCCTCCGTTTCCGTTTCCTGCGTCCACAATGATGTGCATTCCCTTCAGCGGTTGGGAGAATTCGTCGGCGTTCACTCCCTGGCAGATATAGTCGGCGATATGCTTTGAGTATATGGTCATGAAGTCGAGCGTCTTGCAGCTGCCTTCAGCTCCGTCGTATGCATATTCTCCGCTTTCGGCTATGTCGAGAATCGATGTTATGTCTTTCTTGTCGAGACCTCCCTTGGGTGTGAAGAATTTCAGTCCGTTGCGGTTGAACGGCAGATGGCTTGCCGTCACCATCACTGCAGCAGTGGCTTTCAGTTGCTCGCTGATGGTGGTCATAAACATAGCCGGCGTTGACGCCAGCCCGCAGTCCACCACGTTTGCTCCCGCCTCTTTGGCTCCCTTCACGAAGGCTCCTTTAATCATGTCACCTGAAATGCGGCAGTCCATTCCCACGGTGATTGTGGGTGTGTTTGTGCCTGTGGTTTTTCTGGTCCAGCAAACGAAGGATCTGGCGATAGTCTCCACCGCCTCTTCCGTGAGGTTCACGTGCTCTCCTTCAATACCTTCGAGAGCCACTCCTCTTATGTCCGAACCATTCTGTAGTTTTTTCCAATTCATAGTCGTGTAATTTGTGAATACCTATTATATATATGTTTTGAATAGTTGTGCTTATATTGTCTTATGTCGTTCATGATCGTTTGGAAACATCGTTGCGTATATGTTTTCAATGGTCATTGCCCGTACTGTCATGGGCTGCGGATTCATGTGGCCGCAATCATGGATTCATCTGCCCGGATGGGCTTTTGTTCTGGCATAGGTAGTAATTCGTGTGCAAAGATACGATTTTTTGTCAAGAATGCCAATCATGCGGTGGCTTTTAATTCATAGAACCCTTTCTAACCTTAAACCCTTTCTGACCTTAAACCCATCCTAACCTTCCCAAAGGGAAGGAACTGGTTACTTTGCTAAAGATTTCAGCCAATGAACATCAGCCCCCTCTCGTTCTCCCCCGTAGGGGAGATGCAGGTTACTCCGGTTCTGATAAACCATTGACAATCAACCAGTCAAGTGTATCTGTCCCTCCCCTACGGGGGAGGCTAGGTGGGGGCTGATATGATTGGCTGAAGTTCTGATATAGAGTAACCAGTCCCTCCCCTACGGGGGAGGCTAGGTGGGGGCTGATATGGTTGTCTGAAGTTCAGATATAGAGTAATGATGCCAACCGGTGTGATTTCTATGAATAGCGCAGCCACAACCCACTATATCTCAACCACCCCGTCGCCCTCGGTCAATGCGCCGGAGGATAGCAGGAAGTCTGTGAGACTCCTGAGAAACGTGGCGTAGGGCTCCGAATGCCTGCCGGTTCCGAGCTTCTGTTCGTTTCCCTTCACCGTGTTGTAGCCGGCAAGACGGTGATGCCCATGATAGAGCGAGAGCAGATAGCGGTGGGCAGACTTCACAGAAGCCTTGGGATTGTCTTCGATAGCCCATTTGCAGAACATGAGAGCCTGGAGAGAATGGTCGCGCCGGGAGGCGGAGTCGAGGAAGAGAGAGTCGAAATGATCTATCAGAAGGCGGGCCTGACGGGTCTTCACCATGTCGTTGCCGAAGAGCAGACGCTCCTCGGCGGTCATCCCACAGGCAAGGCGCTCGGCGATGAGAACCTTGAAGGCGAGGTTGCGCATCTCGGCTTCGTCTACTTCGTGGAACAGTTTCTGGGCGAACTGCCGCTTGTCACCGGCTGCCATGTATTCATCGAAGAGGCGGTCTTTCTCCTTTATCAAGAAGGCAAACGCGGGAAGACGGTCCTCCTTGAGAAGAGGTTCGTAATACGCTTTCGCTTCCTTCATCGAGAGTTCCAAGCGGTAGAGGCATTTCCCTGCATCATTCTTTATGCACTGCTCTTCATGGAGCAGCTGCGTGGTGCAGCCGATCATAGCCTCGATGAATCCGAAATACCTGACAAGCAGACCGATGAACTTCGACACGCTCGAAGGGTAGGCTCGCTCGAAGAGACAGTCGCTGCAGACAATCGCAGAGGCAGCCGCCCACATGTCGGCAGAAGATGACGACGCCATGCTGCTCACTGAGGTGTAGAGCTGGGGGGCAAGCCTCTGGATGATGGTAATGAGCGGCAACACCATCTTCTTGTGGCGCATGAAGCAGTCGAGGACCGATTTCACATAGCCCTTCTTCTTCACGGCGAAAAGCCCGTTGTATTGATGCGTGAAGTCCAGGAAATGCTCGTGCTCCTTCTCGATGATGAACAGTCTGTAGCTGAGTACGGAACAGAGCCGGTTGATGTCTTCGTCGTTCATGCCATGGCTGCTGATGGCAAATGCCAGCTTGTCTTCTATATCGTCATGCTCCATGACGGGCATCCTCTCGAGAATGTCGAGAGCTGCGGCGTCGGGGGATATGGAGGTGGGGAAGAGGTTGTTCATGGCAGCAGTTTTAGATGATTTGATAGGGCAGCGAGGACTTCAGACCATGGGTCAGGACTTGCTTTCTTCTATTGGCGGCGAAGTCCGCAAAGGCTGCATTACACACCCGTAGAGATTTCATGACTCACAAATTCCAAAGTTAGTGATTATTTCGCTTGCAACAATGAAGAAAGTGGAAAAAAATTGAATTTTAACTTAATTTAGTTGACGGCTGACAGATGATGGATGACAGTTGACGGTTAACAGATGATGGTTGACAGTTGACGGTTAACAGGCGTTGCTGAAATCGAAAAAAACTTATTATTGTCAGCTTGTCGTTTTTTATCATTATATTTGCAACTTGATAACGCATTATCCCAAATCGGTCATTAGGGCTTGCCTGGATTTTGTTCTTTTAGAAGAGTGGATTTTGTTTGGCTTTTAATGAGTAATAGCGAGCTATTACGAATTAAAAACAAGCAAAAGACGCCTTATAAAAAACAAAAGACTGCAAGCAGTAAATATAAAATACAATAAACGGCCTAATGACCGATTTGGGATTATTGAAAATCAAGACAAGGGCATGGCAAGAAGACTATATCCATTGGGAATACAGACATTCGCGGAAATCATCAGACGGAAGATGGTATGTGTGGACAAGACGGCATACGTGTGGAACATGGCTGCGACAGGTAAATTCTATTTCCTGTCAAGACCCATTGTGGCACGATACGCCACAATAGTGGTGATGGCGCTTATGTGTGTGCACACAGAGGCGGGAGCGCAGACCAGAAGCCAGCTCAGAGACTCGCTTAAGGTGGCTGCCGACAGACTGGCATACAGTCCGGACTCAACTGACCTGAGACTCAAGAAGGCGGGATACAACCTGAGACTCGAACAATGGGCGTATGCGCAGGACGAATACGACTATATCCTGAAAAGGGAACCCTGCAACCCGGCAGCCCTCTTCTACAGGGCTTACACGAACGAGAAGCTTCACAGAGACGATTTCGCGAGAAGAGACTATGAGAGCCTGCTCACGGTAGTGCCGGGACACTTCGAAGGACAGCTCGGACTGGCTCTGCTCAATCAGAAGAGCAAGCGGCATACGGAGGCTCTCGACCAGATAAACAGGCTCGTGACGCAGTATCCCGACAATGCCGTGGCGTATGCCGCAAGGGCGGGAATAGAGATGGAGCAAGGGATGGTGGCGCTCGCCATATTCGACTATGAGGAGGCGATAAAGCGCGACTCCACAAACACCGAATACCGCATAGACTATACCGACGCCCTGATACGCGACAGGCGGACGGCAGAGGCAAGGAAACAGCTCGACGAACTCGTCAGGATGGGAGTGGCAAGGGCGTCGCTAAGAGATTTCTACAAGAGGGCGAAGTGAATATGACAATATATAGAATTAAAAATACCCAATTAGCAGAAGCAGCCTCTACTTGAAATACTTCACGTATTCGCTTTCGAAGTTTGGTGTGAAGACTCCCTTTCCGATAGACGACAGTATCTCGTCCCTGCTCCAGAAACGGCCACCGTCGAGCTCATTTTCAGATGGACGTATTTCCTTGTCGTAAACAGTCTTGAACACATTCACGTATTCCCTCTCGTATCTGCTCTCAAACACGTAGGCGTCGATCTTCTCGGCGCTGAAGTCTGCGATGGAAATCTCTTCACGGGTCTCCCTCTGGAGAGCCTCCTCCACACTCTCTCCATATCCTATGTGGCCCCCTACGGCAGTATCCCATCTGTCAGGCTGGATGTCTTTCCATGCCGGACGCTTTTGCAGATACAGGTTGCCGTGGGTGTCGAATACGTGGAGGTGTACGACGGGGTGGAGCAGCTTCGTGCCGCAATGTGCCATAGAACGGGTTGTCTTACCCGTCACTCTGCCCTCTGCATCCACGAGAGGCAGCAGCTCGAAGGCGTTGTCCTTCTGTCTGCCCAGCTTGAAGGTGGCGACAAGGGCGTTGTAGTCGCTTCTGAGCCTGTCGGTAGACTCCACAGAGGGCCGGTCGTCGAACAGTCCCACGACGGCGCTTCCGCTTCCGCTCATGCAGGCATAGCAGGCACCCGCCTCGTAGAGCCTTTGCTTGATTTCGGCAAGGGTGGGGTGGAGCTTGAATATCGTTTCCTCGAAATCATTATACAATACGTCCTTCCACTCCCTTGGCGGAACGGAAGTCACAATATCCCGACAGTTTCTTTCCGGCTCATGAGGGCAGATGCCGGCGAAAGCCTCACGGGTGCTCACGGCGGTATCGGTCTTCACTATCACTATCCAGTGGTTGTCGAGAGGAATGTCGACGGGAGTCAGCTTCTCGCCGATGCCCGTGGCGTAGGCAGGTGTGGGGTTGATGAAGAAGGCGCAGTCGGCACCCAGACCCTTGGCTATGTCACGCATCTCCCCGTCTGTCAGGTTGAGAGAGAAGAGTTGGTTCAGTCCCTTTATCGTGAATGCGCAGTCTGCCGACCCTCCTCCCATACCGGCTTGTATGGGTATGTTTTTGGTGATCGTGATGTCGACACCCGTCAGAGTGTGTCTTCTTGCCATTTCGTCATACGCCTTCACTATTATGTTGTCTTCCGCCCTTCCGTCGATTACTATACCGTTTGTCTTCAGAGAGCATCCCGCAGGTTTTCCGTTTTTTTCAATAGTCAGTATATCTGCTATTGGCACGGGGCAGAACACGGTTTCCAGGTCGTGGTAGCCGTCGCTTCTTTTTCTTGTGATGTTCAGTCCCAAGTTTATCTTGGCACATGGAAAGAGTGTTATCTTATTCATATATATCCTCAATGCTGTATTGTCCGTTGTTGTCGTCTTCAGAAGAGCAGGGGTTGAAGTCTTCAGGTATGTCGAATGTCTCCTTTGGGTCGTATCCCAGGGTCTTGTCGGCAAACACCTTCTTCATGTAGTAAGCCCATATAGGCAGGGCCATGGTGGCTCCCTGTCCCATGCGCGTGGTGTCGAAATGGATGTCGCGGTCTTCTCCGCCCACCCAGCATCCGCTCACGAGCGACGGGGTGAAGCCCATGAACCATGCGTCGGCGTTCTTGTTCGTCGTACCGGTCTTTCCTCCCATCTGGCAGTCGATGTTGTATTTGTATCTCAGTCGTCCGCCAGTTCCGTGGTCGATTACCGACATGAGCATCTCGAGCATCTTGTATGCGCTCTCTTCGCTTATCACCTCGTTCATCCTCGGCTGGAAGTTTGTTATCACGTTGCCGTCGCTGTCTTCAATCTTCGACACGAATATCGGCGATGTGTGTATGCCGTGGTTGGCGAAGGTGGTGTATGCGCTCACCATCTCGCATACCGAAGCCTCGTTAGGTCCCAGACAGAGCACTAAAGAGGGGTATATGCCATAGGTGTTTATTCCGAAGTCGCGCAGTATCCGCAGGAAGTCCTGAGGGTTTATCCTGCTCATCAGCTCTGCCGACACCCAGTTGTTCGACATCGTGAGCGCCCATTTCAGCGTCACCATCTGTCCCACTCTGGCGTGGGAGCTGTTGCGTGGAGCCCAGTTGCCGAAGCGCTTGGGAGAGTTTCTAACAACGTCGCATGGCGACATGCCGTTAGACATCGACAGGGCGTAGAGGAATGGCTTGATGGTGGAACCCACCTGGCGTCGTCCCTGTGTCACCATGTCGTATTTGAAGTGGTTGAAGTCGATTCCTCCCACATACGCCTTCACGGCTCCGGTGCGTGGGTCCATGCTCATGAATCCGGATCTGAGGAACGACTTCACGTAGCGTATGGAGTCCATAGGCGACATGATGGTGTCTATGTCGCCGCGATAGGTGAACACGGTCATTTCCGTAGGCTTCTGGAAAGCCTCTCTTATTTCCTCCTCCGTGGCTCCGTGGGCCTTCATCATCCTGTATCTGTCGCTCTGCCGCATCGAGCGGTCGAGTATCGCCTTCACCTCTGATGGCTTCAGGTTGGTGGTGAAAGGGGCATTCTTCTTGAGTCTGTTCTCCTTCTTGAATTCAGGCTGGAGGAATCCTCCCACGTGTTTGCGCACAGCCTCTTCGGCATATTTCTGCATCCTGGAGTCGATGGTGGTGAAGATTTTCAGACCGTCGGTATACACATTGTATGGTTCGCCGTTCTTCTTCACGTTCTTGTTGCACCATCCATACAGAGGGTCTGTCTCCCATGCCAGCGAGTCGATGCTGTATTGCACGAGGTTCCACGACGGGTATTTGCTCCTTTCCGGTTTCTTTGCCATCATGTATTGGCGCAGGAATTCGCGGAAATACGTTGCTATGCCGTCTTTGTGGTCGGAGCGCTTGAAGTTGAGGGCCAGCGGCTTCTCCGTAGCCATGAGGTATTCGCCGCGGGTTATCTTTCCAGCCTTGAGCATCTGTCCGAGCACCACGTTGCGTCTCTCTCGGCATCTGTCGGGATAGCGCACGGGGTTGAAGAACGAGGGGTTCTTGCAGAGTCCTATCAGTGTGGCGGCCTCTTCGAGCTTGAGGTCTTTTGGCTCCTTGCTGAAATACACGTTTGAGGCGTTCTTTATTCCCACGGCGTTGTGAAGGAAGTCGAAATAGTTGAGATACATGGTTATTATCTCCTCCTTGGTGTAGTATTTCTCCAGCTTTATGGCTATTACCCATTCTATGGGCTTCTGCAGCAGTCGTTCCGATGTGCTCTCTGCCGTGTTTGAATAGAGCTGTTTGGCGAGCTGCTGTGTGATTGTAGAGCCTCCTCCTGCGCTGGTCTGTCCCAACACACCTCTTTTAATAATAGCACGTCCGAGGGCTATGAAGTCTATTCCCGAATGTTCGTAGAAGCGTTCGTCCTCTGTAGCCACCAGTGCCTTTACGAGATATGGCGACAGGTTGTCGTAGTCTACATGTATTCTGTTCTCCTGGTTCATGTTGTAGGTTCCCATCAGCTTGTTGTCAGCCGTATACACCTGTGAGGCGTATTTGCTGATAGGGTTCTGAAGGTCTTCCACGTCGGGCATGTATCCGATCCATCCGTTCCATATCGCTATGAAGGCTATAAGGGACGCGAGAGTGACGCAGCCGAGCGCCGCCCACAGGAAATGTATCAATGCTCTTCTCATTTTCTTTTTTTCTTCGTTTTCTTGTCTTTTGTTTCAGATGGAGTATCATGCGCATATACGTCAGCCGTGTATTGATGTCATATCATGCGCATGCCAATTATGTTATATCCTTGCAAAGATAATGAAATTAAGCCAACGAGTTAAGAATAATCCCTCTTTTATGTCTTAAATGTAGTTATATTCGTCAAAAAACATAATTTTTCCACTCTTTGAAAGGTTAAATTAAAAATATTGTTTAACTTCGCAGTCGATAAATATAAACACAATTCATTTTATGGAAAAACATGATTTTGTAACCATTGCCGATTTGTCGAAAGAGAAAATAATGTATCTGATGAATATGGCACAGGCGTTCGAAATGCATCCTAACCGTGAGATCCTCAAAGGCAAGGTAGTAGCCACACTCTTCTTCGAGCCGTCCACCAGGACAAGGCTCAGCTTCGAGACGGCAGCCAACCGACTGGGAGCGCGTGTGATAGGATTTTCAGACGCCAAGGTTACGAGCGCTACCAAGGGCGAGACGCTGAAAGACACAATCCTCATGGTGTCTAACTATGCAGACGTCATCGTGATGCGCCACCATATCGAAGGCGCCGCCCAGTATGCCTCAGAAATAGCTCCCGTTCCTATCGTAAACGCAGGTGACGGCGCTCACCAGCATCCATCACAATGTCTGCTCGACCTGTATTCAATCTACAAGACACAGGGAACCCTCGAGAACCTGAACATATATCTCGTGGGCGACCTGAAATACGGACGTACCGTGCATTCTCTCATCATGGCGATGAGACATTTCAACCCTACGTTCCATTTCATAGCCCCAGAGGAGCTGGCGATGCCCGAGGAATACAAACTGTATTGCAAACAGCACGGAATAAAGTATATCGAGCACACAGACTTCAACGAAGACGTGATAGCAGGGGCTGACATCATATATATGACACGAGTGCAGAAGGAGCGCTTCTCAGACCTCATGGAGTATGAGAGAGTGAAAGACGTGTATATCCTGAAGAACGACATGCTCGGCAAGGCGAAAGAGAACATGAAGATCCTGCATCCGCTGCCGAGAGTGAACGAGATAGCATACGACGTGGACGAGAACCCACATGCATACTACATCCAGCAGGCACAGAACGGACTATATGCCAGAGAGGCGATACTCTGCGACGTGCTGGGCATAAGCCTCGAAGAAGTGGAGGCAGACACAACGATAATAAAATAAACAAAGTCTTATGATGAGCAAGAAAGAAAGACTCGTGGCCGCTATAGAGAACGGCACCGTCATCGACCATATACCGGCAGAGAAAACCTATGCCGTGGCAACGCTGCTGGGACTGCAGAAGCTTCAGACACCGGTTACCATAGGATACAACTACCCGTCGAAGAAACTCGGGAAAAAGGGTATCATAAAGATAGAAGACAAATTCTTCACCGACGAGGAAATCTCACGCCTCTCAGTGGTGGCGCCAAACGTGGTGCTCAACGTGATAAGAGACTACGAGGTGGTGGAGAAGAAGAAAGTGGTGACACCTGACACGCTGAAAGGTATCGTGAGATGCAACAACCCTAAATGCATCACAAACAATGAGCCGATGAACACCATCTTCCACGTGATTGACAAGAACAGCGGCATAATTAAATGTCACTACTGCGACAAGGAGCAGGTGATAAGCGAGGTGAAACTCGTTTGACCTGAAGGAAGGCCTTCTTCAACATGGATTTTACAGACAACTAATATTCATCTTAAATATTTGTACATATGAAAAGAGACCAAGAGATTTTCGATTTGATCGAGAGAGAACACCAGCGTCAGCTCAAGGGTATGGAACTTATCGCATCTGAAAACTTCGTCAGCGACGAGGTGATGCAGGCAATGGGTTCGTGGCTTACGAACAAATACGCTGAGGGTTACCCGGGAAAGAGATATTACGGCGGTTGCGAGGTCGTTGACGAAGTTGAAACACTCGCCATCGAGAGAGTCAAGAAACTCTTCGGAGCAGAGTATGCCAACGTGCAGCCTCACTCCGGAGCACAGGCTAACGCCGCCGTGATGCTGGCTGTATTGAAGCCCGGAGACACTTTCATGGGACTTAATCTCGCTCATGGCGGACACCTCTCACATGGTTCGGCAGTAAATACATCGGGAATACTCTACAATCCGATAGGCTATAACCTGAACAAGGAAACAGGTCGCGTGGACTACGACGAGATGGAGAAGCTCGCTCTCGAGCACAAGCCAAAGCTCATCATCGGAGGTGGTTCGGCATACAGCCGTGAGTGGGACTACAAGCGCATGAGAGAAATCGCCGACAAGGTGGGTGCCATCTTCATGGTTGACATGGCTCACCCGGCAGGACTCATCGCAGCAGGTCTGCTCGATAACCCCGTGAAATACGCTCATATCGTGACCTCTACAACTCATAAGACTCTTCGCGGACCTCGCGGAGGTATCATCCTGATGGGCAAGGACTTCGAAAACCCATGGGGTCTGACAACTCCAAAGGGAGTGGTGAAGATGATGAGCCAGCTGCTCAACAGCGCCGTGTTCCCAGGACAGCAGGGCGGTCCGCTGGAGCATGTCATCGCAGCAAAGGCAGTGGCGTTCAACGAGGCATTGCAGCCTGAATTCAAGGAGTGGGCTCTGCAGGTGAAGAAGAACGCAGCAAAGCTCGCCGAAGAGCTCATAAAGCGCGGATTCGCCATCGTGAGCGGCGGTACTGACAACCACAGCATGCTCGTAGACCTGCGCACAAAGTATCCTGACCTCACCGGCAAGGTGGCAGAGAAGGCTCTCGTGGCTGCCGACATCACCGTGAACAAGAACATGGTGCCGTTTGATACCCGCAGCGCATTCCAGACTTCAGGTATCCGTCTGGGAACTCCTGCCATCACCACACGTGGTGCAAAGGAAGACCTGATGGTGAAGATAGCCGAATTCATCGAGGAAGTGCTCAACGACCCTGAGAACGAAGCCGTGATAGCGTCTGTACGCCAGCGCGTTAACGACGTGATGAAGGATTATCCTTTGTTCGCATATTGATATACACACAACGGGTCATCAGACCCCTTGATTCTGTATTTGTGGATAAAAGATGAGGGAGCATCCTTTGTCAGCTTAATCCATAGAGGATTACATCCGCAAGACACATAATAATAAAAAGACTATCTGTCTGGTTGTTGCCGGGCGGTTAGTCTTTTTTTCTTTATAGCTGTGTCAGAGGCATACCGTTCCTTCCCATTGCCAACTGTCTCTTTATCTTGCCGAAGTAGCCTCTTTGTGTTGCCTTAACAACCTCCTTAGCCTGCTTATATTACCTCTTTATATTATGTGATGAACCGCATTGTGTTACTCAAACCTATCGGTAATTAGGGCTTGCCTGTATTTCAGATTATCAGAAGAGAGGATTTTGTTTGGCATTCTCATCTCATCGTATTTCGTTTTGGCATTGTTTTTGTATAACATGCACTGAAAACAAACATTCAAAGTAAAAAGTTAAAAATTAAATATTATGACACAGAAAGGAAATATTGGAGTAACAACCGAGAACATCTTCCCGGTGATCAAGAAATTTCTCTATTCAGACCATGAGATATTCCTGCGTGAGATGGTGAGCAACGCCGTGGATGCTACTCAGAAATTAAAGACTCTCTCTGAGAGAGGCGAGTTCAAAGGAGAGATGGGCGACCTGACAGTTCGCGTGTCTCTCGATGCGGAGAAGGGAACGCTGACAATCAGTGACCGCGGTATCGGAATGACAGAAGAGGAGATTGACAAATATATCAACCAGATCGCATTCTCGGGAGTGACCGACTTCCTCGACAAATACAAGGACAACGCAAATGCCATCATCGGACACTTCGGATTGGGTTTCTACAGCTCTTTCATGGTGAGCAAAAAGGTGGAAATCGTGACACGAAGCTGGAAAGACGGTTCGAAAGCCGTGAAATGGAGCTGCGACGGAAGTCCGGAGTTTGAGATATCCGACGCTGAGAAGGAAGACCGCGGAACGGACATCATCCTCCACATCGACGACGACTGCAAGGAATTCCTCGAGAAAGGCCGTATACAGACGCTGCTCGACAAATACTGCAAGTTCCTGCCAGTACCAGTGGCATTCGGCAAGAAGACAGAATGGAAAGACGGCAAGCAGGTGGATACCGACGAGGACAACATCATCAACGACATGGAGCCGCTATGGACAAAGACACCAAGCACAATCTCTGACGAGCAGTATAAGGAGTTCTACCGCAAGCTATATCCGATGCAGGACGAACCTCTGTTCTGGATACACCTCAACGTGGATTATCCGTTCAATCTCACGGGTATACTCTATTTCCCGAAGATAAAGTCGAACATCGACCTGCAGCGCAACAAGATACAGCTATACTGCAACCAGGTGTTCGTGACAGACCAGGTGGAAGGCATCGTGCCGGAATTCCTCACCTTGCTACATGGAGTGATCGACTCTCCGGACATCCCACTCAACGTGAGCCGCAGCTATCTGCAGAGCGACCGCGACGTGAAGAAGATCTCGACATACATCACAAAGAAGGTGGCTGACCGACTGAACGGAATCTTCAAGGATGACCGCAAGGACTTCGAGAAAAAATGGGACGACCTGAAGCTCTTCATCAACTATGGAATGCTCTCGCAGCCGGACTTCTACGACCGCGCCAAGGACTTCACACTGCTCAAGGACGTAGACGGCAAATACTTCACGACAGAAGAATACAAGACGCTCATCAAGGACGCACAGACCGACAAGGACGGCACACTCATCTATCTCTATGCCACCGACAAGGACGAACAGTATTCATACATAGAGGCTGCCAAGGCAAAGGGCTACAGCGTGTTGCTGCTTGACGGACAACTCGACACGCCATGCGTGAACATGTTTGAGCAGAAATGGGAGAAGTCGCGCTTCACACGTGTAGACAGCGACATCGTGGAGAGACTCATCGTGAAGGAAGACCTCAAGAAGACTGACCTGACGCAGGAGCAGACTGACATTCTGTCAGCTACCTTCCGCACCCAGCTGCCACATCTCGACCATATCGAGTTCAACGTGGAGACTGGTGCCCTGGGAGAGAACGCACAGCCGGTAGTGATAACCCAGAACGAGTATATGCGCAGAATGAAGGACATAAGCAAATTCCAGAGCGGAATGAACTTCTATGCCCAGATGCCAGACGCCTACAGCATCGTGCTCAACACAGACCACAGACTCGTGAAGGCGGTGCTCGAAAAGAGCGAGAAGGAATGTGAAGAGGAGCTCAAACCTGTAGTGGCAGAGATAAAGGGACTCCAGGCTCGTTTCGCAGCTCTCGGCGAGGCTCGCAAGGCAAAGAAGCCGGAAGAGGTGACACAGGAGGAGAAAGACGACATGACGGCTACTGAAAAGAAACTCAGCGATGAACGCGCAAAGAAGGAGCAGATTGTGGCAGCACACGCCAAAGAAAACAAGGTGGTACACCAGCTCATCGACCTTGCTCTGCTGCAGAACGGAATGCTAAAGGGTGAGGCGCTTGACTCCTTCATCAAGAGATCGGTAGAGATAATCTGATGATGACGACTCCTTCATCAAGAGATCTGTAGAGAGATTTTCTGATGATGAGATAACAGATATGACCGGGAATTTCAAGCCCCGGATATATAACCGGATGACGGGCAATCAAGGAATTAGAACTTGGTTGCCCGTCTTTTTCCGTTTTGCCCTGACAGAGGTTTCTGATCCTAATTTGTCATTAGGGTCTTGATTGGGATTTTTATGCCTATCTTTTATCCCAAATCGGTCGTTAGGGCTTGCTTGGATTTTGATTTTTAGAAGAGTGGATTTTGGTTGGCTTTTAATGAGTAATAGCAAGCTATTGCGAATTAAAAACGGACAAAAGACGCCTTATAAAAAGCAAAAGACTGCAAGCAGTTATAAAATATCACATTTAACGGCCTAATGACCGTTTTGGGTTTATATGGCCTCGTCTGGGATTTTTATGCCGGTCATTTATTAGGGCTTGTCGTGATTTTGAATACTTGATGTCTGGCGAAAGTTGATAATTGTCAAGTATAAACATCGATATTTGTTAACGACTTAGAAAAAGGAACAGAAAATTAACTTTTATCCATTGCCAAATGCTAAATATAGGATATATTTGCGGCATGAAGAAAAAAACGATATGGTTGATTGCTGGCGTGATGGGATTTTCATTCCTCGCTCTGCTCTTCCTTCAGCTCACATACATGGATGCCATGATAAAGATGAAGAAGGAGCAGCTCGACGAGTCGGTGAACAAAGCCCTCTATCAGGCAGCCCGGAATCTGGAACTCAACGAAACCCTGAAGTATCTGGAAAAGGAGGTGAACGAAACGGAGAGGCGCGCATATAAGAGCGACTCCGTGGGGACACGCTCCGGACATCCGGACGGTACCGTGCAGCACAGCCACCAATATGCCGTGGCAGACAAGAACGGAAACGTGTATTCATCGTTCGAGCTCAAGACCATAACGATGAGACCCGCCTCGATGCCGAAGGCGATGATACAGAGAAGCGACAAGAACTCCATCTCGGAAGCCACGAAATCCATGAGGGAGATAATAAAAAACAGATATGTCTATCAGAAGGCTTTGCTCGACGAGGTGGTATACAATATCTTATACACGGCTTCAGACAAGCCTCTGAAAGAGAGGGTTAACTTCAAACTGCTCGACCAGGACTTGAAGACGGAGCTGATGAACAACGGAGTGAGCATCCCGTATCATTTCACGGTTTCAACGCAGGACGGAAGAGAGCAATACAGATGTCCCGACTATAGCGACGAGGGAGAGGAATACAGCTACTCTCAGACACTATTCAGAAACGACCCGCTCAACAAGTCGGGCATCGTGAGGATACATTTCCCCGACATGGACAACTACATCTTCAGCAGCGTGAAGTTCATGATACCGTCGATAGCATTCACCATAGTGCTTCTCATCACATTCATATTCACCATCGTGGTGATATTCAGACAGAAGAGGTATACGGAGATAAAGAACGACTTCATAAACAACATGACCCATGAGCTGAAAACGCCTATCAGCAGCATTTCGCTCGCGGCACAGATGCTATCTGACGATACCGTGACGAAGAGCCCGGTGATGATGAAACATCTGGGAGGAGTGATAAACGACGAGTCGAAGAGACTGAGATTCCTCGTGGAGAAAGTGCTGCAGATGTCGATGTTCGACCGCAAGAAGGCGATTTTCAAGAAGAAAGAACTCGATCTGAATGACCTGGCAGAGAATGTGGCAAACACGTTCACATTGCGTGTGGAGCATACGGGCGGACACATACAGACACAGCTCAACGCAAAAGAGCCGACGATATATGTGGACGAGATGCATTTCACCAACGTGATATTCAATCTGCTCGACAACGCCGTGAAATACAAGCATCCGGACCGACCAGTGGAGCTGATGATAAAATCATGGAACGAGGGCGGTAGGCTGTATCTCTCCGTGAAAGACAACGGCATAGGACTCAAGAAGGAGAACCTGAAGAAGATATTCGAGAAGTTCTACAGAGTGCATACGGGAAATGTGCATGACGTGAAAGGTTTCGGACTCGGACTTGCATACGTGAAGAAAATCGTGGAACTCCACAAGGGAGAGATTCACGTGGAGAGCGAAAGGGGAAAAGGAACCACGTTCATCATCTCGCTGCCCGAGATAAAAAGCGGAAAACAGACAGGAGCCGACGAGTGATCAACACTATTGCAGTATACCCCTGCAACATCGGACAGACAATGTAGAAACGGATTCTGAAAAAGGAAACGGATTCTGAAACAGGTGAAACACTAATATTCAACAAAAAGAATACTAATATAAAAATATATGATTATGGACGACAAGCTTAAGATTTTGCTTTGCGAGGACGATGAGAACCTCGGAATGTTGCTTCGTGAATATCTGCAGGCCAAAGGCTATGCAGCAGAACTCTGCCCCGACGGGGAGGCTGGCTACAAGGCTTTCATGAAGACAAAGTTTGACATCTGCGTTCTCGACGTGATGATGCCAAAGAAAGACGGATTCACACTGGCACAGGAAATCAGACAGGGCAGCCCGGACATGCCTATCATCTTCCTTACGGCAAAGACGCTGAAGGAGGATATACTGGAGGGTTTCAAGATTGGTGCCGACGACTATATCACGAAGCCTTTCTCAATGGAGGAACTGGTGTTCCGTATTGAGGCTATACTCAGACGCGTTCGCGGAAAGAAGAACAAGGAGAACACGCTGTATCATATCGGCAGATTCACCTTCGACACTCAGAAGCAGCTGCTCACCATCGGCGAGAAGCAGACCAAGCTCACCACGAAAGAGAATGAGCTGCTCGCTCTGCTCTGCAGTCATGCCAACGAGATTCTGCAGCGTGACTTCGCCCTGAAGACTATCTGGATTGACGACAACTATTTCAACGCCCGCTCGATGGACGTATACATCACAAAGCTGCGCAAGCATCTGAAGGATGACGACCAGATTGAAATCATAAACATCCACGGCAAGGGCTACAAGCTCATCACTCCTGAAGAGGAGTAATTTCTCTCGTAGGTGCAAATAATTACGGGTAGCCTAAGTATTCTGTCTGACTTATCGGCCATGAATGCTTTGACTACCCGTCTTTTTTATTTGTGCAAGACTATTTGTCTTGTTTGGAATCTTTGTTAGTTTTATTGGCAGAAGGCTTTCTCCTGCGTTTGTGTGGTTTCTTGTTGTTTGTCACCGGTGCATTGGATTTGTTTGTTTCCAGTATTTGAGAATTTTCAGGAGCATTGGTCACAATGGTTTCCTTGGTTCTGTTGCTTTTCCTTTTGTCTGAATTCCTTCCGCCGCCTTTGCCTTTGGGAGCATCATTACGCTTGACGTTGTTCCTTCCTCTTTGACCATTATTTCTTCCTCTTGTCTTGCTGCCTCGACCGTTTCTTGCCGGACGGTTCATCTTCTTGTATTCCGGTCCCTTGCCGATATAGTCGGGCAGAGGGAGTTTCTCTATCGTGCGACCGAGGAATTCTTCAATCCTCATGAAGTCGCCCACTTCAAGACCGCGCACGAGCGTTATCGCCTTGCCGTCGCGGTTTGCCCTTGCCGTGCGTCCCACTCGGTGTACGTAGTCTTCCACATCGCGTGGCACGTCGAAATTTATGACCATTGATATGTCGTCGATGTCGATGCCTCGAGCCACGATGTCGGTAGCCACGAGCACGTCGGTCTGTCCGCTCTTGAAACGGTACATCACTTCGTCACGCTGCGCCTGTTCGAGGTCTGAATGCATCTCGCAGCTGTTTATGCCCAGACGAAGCAGTTCGCGGTTTATCTCCTTCACCTTCAGTTTGCTGCTTGAGAAGATGATTATCCTCTGCTGCTCTTCGTTCTTGAATATCTCCTGCAGCACCTTTATCTTCTGGTTCTCATGACACACGTATGCTGCCTGATGAATCTTTTCTGCCGGTTTGCTTACCGCCAGCTTCACCACGGTAGGGTTCTTGAGGAGCGTTTTCGCCAGCTGCTCTATCTTTGGCGGCATAGTGGCAGAATACATGATGGTCTGGCAGTCGTCTGGCAGCAGCTTGGCGATGTTCATGATGTCTTCAGAGAAGCCCATGTCGAGCATTCTGTCAGCCTCGTCGAGCACGAAGAATGCGCAGCGGCTGAGGTCTATGTTTCCCATCGTGATGTGGCTTATGAGTCGTCCTGGAGTTGCTATTATCACGTCGGCCCCGAGCTTCATTCCTTTAGCCTCCTGGTAGTAGCGGTTGCCGTCGTTGCCTCCGTATACGGCAACGCTGTTCACGTCGCTCATATAATACGAGAAGCCTTGCATAGCCTGGTCTATCTGTTGTGCCAGCTCTCGCGTAGGGCTCATGATGACGCAGTTTATGGCATCCTTGGGGAACCCTCCGTCGTCGAGCATGCTGAGGATAGGGAGCAGGTAGGCTGCCGTCTTTCCCGTGCCTGTCTGTGCCACACCCAGCAGGTCGTGTCCGTCGAGGATGGGTGGGATACATTGTTCCTGTACGGGTGTGCAGGTGGTGAAGTTCATATCGTCGAGTGCGTCAAGAGTGTTGTCGCTCAAATCCAAATCGTAGAAATCCATATCGTTGTTATTCTAAAAACTTTTCTTTATTGTTATCAGTTATATGCTTTCGCTTTTTGTTATCAGTTGGGTGCTTTCGCACTTTGTTTTTATCAAGTAAGGTGCTTTCGCACTTTATGATTATCAGTTAGGTGCCTTGCGGTAGCAGAAGTATGCCACCACGGCGAATATGATGTTCGGTATCCATGCCGCGAGCATAGGCGGTGTGTCTGCCTGTATGGCGAATGTTGCCGATACTGTCTGAAGCATGATGTAGCCGAAGCTCAGAGCCAGTCCGATTCCCAGATACATTCCCATTCCGCCTTTTCTCTTGCGTGAGGATAGCGAGAGTCCGATGGTGGTGAGGATGAATGAGGCAAAGGAGGTGGCTATGCGCTTGTGGTATTCCACTTCGTATTGCACTACGTTGCTTGATCCTCTGTCTATCTGCTTGCTGATGTATTCCTTCAGCTGAGGGCTGGTGAATGTTTCCTGCTGGCCTTTGGAGAACACGAGGTCAGTCGGCTCCATCATTATCACGGAGTCTCTCTGCATTCCGTTGGTTATCTTTTCGCGCATTCCCTGCAGTTTGCGCAGCCGCCAGTTGGTGAGTTTCCAATGGTATTTGCTGTCGGAGATTGTGTCGTATTGTATTTCGCTGGCTGTGAGATGGCTCACGAGCTTTTTGTTCTCGAATTTGTCGAGGCAGAATCCGTAGCCCTTTTTCAGTTCGTTGTCGTAATGCTGTATGTAGGCTATGACGCCTCTGCCCACCTGCAGCTGCACGTTGTCGGCCGACGTGTTCTTCTTCTTGTTCTTATACATCGTCTCGAAATTCTGTCTCACGATGGTGCCTTTGGGGATGATGTAGGAACCGAGATAGAATGTGAGGACCGAGATTATCAAAGCCGAAATCATATATGGCCTCATCAGTCGCTTGAAACTTACTCCTGCTGCCAGCATTGATATTATCTCCGAGTTGCCTGCCAGTTTGGAGGTGAAGAAGATTACGGCTATGAATACGAAGAGCGGACTGAAGAGGTTTGCGAAATATGGCACGAAGTTCATGTAGTAGTCGAAGACTATCGCCTTGAGGGGTGCATGATACTGTGCGAACTTTGCCAGATTCTCGTTGATGTCGAAGACTATCGAGATGGATATGATGAGAAGTATGGAATAAATGTATGTTCCTATGAACTTCTTTATTATATACCAGTCGAGAATCTTGATGTAGCGGCGTGGGTTGATGAAGCGGAGCCACCTCATGTGCTCTCCCAGCCACTTTAGACGGGAGGTGAGAGGATGGTCCGTTTTCTGCATGCGCTGCTTGAATCTGGTAGCCAAAGATTTGATGCTCATTTGCTTTTTCTTTTACATTTGTTCTTTTTACGCGTCTTCCTTGTCGTTTATAAGTGCGTCTTGCCAGACCGCCTTTATACGCGTCTTCCCAGATTGTCTATTACTGAGCGCTTCCATGCCACGAAGTCGCCCTGCTCGATATGGTGTCTGGCATCGGTAACGAGGCGCAGATAGAAGCTCAGGTTGTGTATGCTTGCGATTTGCATAGCCAGCAGCTCCTGGGCTTTGAAGAGGTGGTGCAGATAGGCTTTGGAGTGAAGTCTGTCGATGTCGCAGCCGTCGGGGTCGATGGGGGAGAAGTCGTTTTCCCATTTCTTGTTGCGCATGTTCATTGTGCCGTCGTAGGTGAAGAGCATGGCGTTGCGGCCGTTTCGTGTCGGCATCACGCAGTCGAACATGTCCACACCTCTTTCTATCGCCTCGAGGATGTTCTGAGGTGTGCCCACGCCCATAAGATATCTCGGCTTGTCTTTCGGCAGTATCTCGTTCACGGTCTCTATCATCTCATACATCACTTCTGTGGGTTCTCCCACGGCGAGTCCGCCGATGGCATTGCCGTCGGCTCCCTTGTCGGCAACATGCTTCGCTGCTTCGCGGCGCAGGTCCTTGAAGGTGCAGCCCTGCACGATTGGGAACAGAGACTGTTCGTAGCCGTAGAGAGGCTCGGTCTCGTTGAAGCGTTTCACGCATCTGTCGAGCCAGCGTTGGGTCAGTCCGAGACTCTTCTTGGCATATTGGTAGTCGCTCTCGCCCGGAGGGCATTCGTCGAATGCCATCATAATGTCGGCTCCGATTATCCTTTCGGTGTCCATCACGTTTTCAGGGGTGAAGAAATGTTTCGATCCGTCGATATGTGAACGGAACTCGCAGCCTTCTTCTTTCAGTTTTCTGATTCCCGTGAGGGAGAACACCTGGAATCCTCCGCTGTCTGTAAGTATGGGGCGGTCCCAGGTGTTGAATTTGTGTAGTCCGCCTGCCTTTTGCAGCGTGTCGAGTCCTGGTCGAAGATAGAGGTGGTAAGTGTTGCCGAGTATTATCTGTGCCTTTACCTGCTCTCTGAGTTCGCTGAAATGGAGTCCTTTCACGCTGCCGCATGTACCTACAGGCATGAAGATGGGGGTCTTTATCTTGCCGTGGGCAGTAGTTATCGTACCGGTGCGTGCGTCGCTTGCTGGATCGGTATGTTCTAATTCGAATGTCATTTTCTTTTTGATATTCTTTCTGTTGCTGTTGTTGTATTATTCATGTTAGGGAAAGGCGGTTGTGGATGCTTGTTTCATTTGTCGGTCTTTCCCTTTTCTTCTATCGTGAATTTCGTCGGGTTGTCCACGAGTTCGTCTGTCAGGGCGAAGTCCCACACGTCGAGCACGTTCTCCACATAGTGGAATGAAAGTCCTTTCAGATACATGTCGGGTATTTCTTCGATGTCTTTCCTGTTTTCCCTGCACATCACGATATCTGTTATGCCTGCTCTTTTGGCTGCCAGTATTTTCTCCTTTATTCCTCCAACGGGAAGCACCTTGCCGCGCAGCGTTATTTCTCCTGTCATGGCTGTGTTCTTTCTCACCTTACGTTGTGTGAGGGCTGAGGCGATGGATGTGGCTATCGTTATGCCGGCAGAAGGGCCGTCTTTTGGAGTCGCTCCTTCCGGCACGTGGATGTGTATGTTCCAGTTGTCGAAGATGCGGTAGTCTATTCCGAGCACGTCGGAGTGTGACTTCACGTATTCAAGTGCGAGCATAGCCGACTCTTTCATCACGTCGCCAAGGTTGCCGGTAAGCGTGAGCTTGTTGCCGTTGCCTTTGCTGAGGCTTGTCTCGATGAAGAGGATTTCTCCTCCCACGCTTGTCCATGCCAGTCCGGTTACCACTCCCGCATAGTCGTTGCCTTGGTATATGTCGCGATAGAAAGGCGGTTTGCCGAGCAGGGATTCTATCTCCTTCGGCGTGATGCGCGAGAACGGGAGTTCTCCCTTGCTTGCTTTCATGAATGCGAGTTTGCGAAGCGCCTTGTTTATCTGGATTTCGAGTTGGCGCACTCCGCTCTCTCGCGTATACTGTTCGATGATCTTTTCTGTGGCCTGCTTGGTGAACGAGAGGCGCTGGTCGCCAAGACCGGTGTTGTCTTTCTCTTTGGGTATGAGGTGGCGCTTGGCTATCTCTTCTTTTTCCTCTGTGATATAGCCGCTTACCTCGATTGTCTCCATGCGGTCGAGCAGAGGGCGCGGGATGGTGTTCAGGTCGTTTGCAGTAGCGATGAACAGTACTTTCGACAGGTCGTAGTCCACATCGAGGTAGTTGTCATGGAAAGCGTTGTTCTGTTCTGGGTCGAGTACTTCGAGAAGAGCCGACGAGGGATCGCCGTTCACGGTGTTCTGCGTTATCTTGTCGATTTCGTCGAGGATGAAAACGGGGTTGGAAGCTCCTGCCTTCTGGATGTTCTTGATGATTCTTCCTGGCATCGCACCAATGTATGTGCGGCGATGACCGCGGATTTCCGACTCGTCGTGAAGACCTCCAAGCGACACCCTGACGTATTTTCTGCCCATTGCCTTGGCGATGCTCTTGCCAAGACTTGTCTTGCCCACTCCTGGAGGACCGTAGAGGCAGAGGATTGGCGACTTGAAATCTCCTCGCAGACTCAATACGGCGATGTATTCCAGGATGCGTTCCTTCACTTTTTCCATCCCGTAGTGGTCGGTATCAAGAACTTTCCTTGCCCTGTTCAGGTCAAGGTCGTCGATGGTGTATTCGTTCCAGGGAAGTGAGACGAGAGTCTGCAGATATGTAAGCTGCACGCTGTATTCCGGACTCTGCGGGTTGAGCAGGTCGAGTTTGTCGAGTTCCTTCTTGAAGACCTTCTCCACGTCGTCGTTCCATGCTTTCTTTTGGGCTTTGTCGAGCAGTTCCTTGCGTTCTGGCTGCCCGTCTTCGTTTCCGAGTTCTTCCTTAATGTTCTTGATCTGCTGCTTGAGGAAATATTCGCGTTGCTGTTCGTCGAGGTCTTCCCGGGTTTTAGAACGTATGTTCTGCTTGAGCTCCAGGAGCTGAAGCTCACGGTTTATTATCTTGAGCATGGCGAACACCCTGTCTTTGATTGAGTCCAGATAGATGAGCTCTGCCTTTTCCTCGATGGAGAAGGGCAGGGTGGCGCAGATCACGTTTGTGAGGAGATATCTGTTAGAGATATTCTTCATGGCGAAGGATGCTTCATCCGGGATGTCGTCATTGCCCATGATGAACTGTATGCTCTTCTTCTGCAGGTCTTCCACCGCAGTAGCGTATTCCTTGTCGCCCTCGTCGGCCATTGTCTCAGAGGCTTGGCTGGCATGGCCTTTGAGATATGGGCGCCGCTTGGTGATGTCGTCCAGACGGCATCTGCCGAGTCCCTGTATGATTGCCGTGCTGTTGCCGCCACCTCCAGGGAATTCAAGCACCTTTATGAGTTTGCCGTAAACTCCATATTCATAAAGATCGTTTGCCGTAGGACTTTCCTGCTCCATGTCTTTCTGGCAGAAAACGGCGAAGATCTGATTGCCTTTCTTCTTGCTGCCTACGGCTTTGATGAGTTTCTTGCTCGTTTCCCTGCCCACCAGTATGGGGGAAACGACACCAGGAAACATCATGAGGTTGCGTGTTGCCAATATAGGTATTTCTCCTTCGGGGTGATCCTTGAACAATTCTTTGATGTCACCATCGAAATCTGCTATCATTGAAATACCATTTCCTATTTTTGCATTCATATAAGTTATTGTCGGTCTCTATTTTAAATAATTTTGAAAATCTGTATCTGTAATTTTGAAAATCCGTCTCTTTAATTATATAATAAGAGGTGCAAAGGTAGTCATTTTTCTTCATTTATATTGTGTGTAAAACCATAAATGCTGAAAACATAAATTATATTAATGCTTTTATAAGTCGTTTTTAATCTTTTTTCTTAAATTTGCATTGGATTGAAATAGAAAAAACTGTCTTTTATATTGCTGATGTCAAATAATTATTTCCAGTTCAAGAAGTTTGTCGTCCGCCAGGACTTATGTGCCATGAAGGTCGGCACAGACGGCACGCTGCTGGGCTCATGGGCTCGTGGCGGCAGGAAAATACTGGATATCGGTACAGGCACGGGGCTTGTGGCGCTGATGATGGCGCAGCGGTTTGAAGATGCTGAACTGTGTGCAGTGGAGATAGACCGCGACGCTCATCTTCAGGCAATGGACAACGTGGAGAACTCGCCTTTCAACGGGAGGATAAAGCTCTTCAACCAGTCTATACAGGATTTCAGCACGGAGTATGCGGATGAGAAATTCGACTCGATAGTATGCAATCCCCCCTTTTATGTCAATTCATTGGGATGTCCCGACGACAAGCGCCATATAGCCCGGCATTCATCATCGCTCCCTTTTGATGTGTTGTTGAGGTCGGTGAAGAATCTGCTTTCAGATGAAGGACGCTTGTCTGTGGTAATCCCTACCGACAGCCATCCCTCTTTTGATGCTGAGGCCCGGATGTCGGGATTCAGATGCTCTCGCTTGTGCCGGATCAGGACCGTGGAAAGGAAGCCCCCCAAGAGGATGCTGCTGGAATATGTCTTGCATGGTGGGATAGAAATGCAGTACGAGGAGCATTGCCTGCAGGATAACGACGGCAGAAGGTCGGAATGGTATTCTGATATTACATCAGAATTCTATGTGCGTTGATACTGTTCCAACATTTCAGATGCCTCCAATCATGCTGATTTCTTCGTTTTGTTTTGTTTTTTTGGAAAAAATAATTAAGTTTGCAAAAGTTATATATCGGACACAAGATTATATCGTAGGAACAAGAAATTGAAGTTAGCAACAGAAATCTAAAATTGAAAATATATGAATAATAACCATCTTGTAATAATGGCCGGTGGAGTGGGCAGCCGCTTCTGGCCGATGAGTACAGCAGAATGTCCTAAGCAGTTCATCGACGTTCTCGGAGTGGGACGTTCTTTGTTGCAGTTGACATACGACCGTTTCGAAACAATCTGTCCGCCAGAGAATGTCTGGGTGGTGACAAACAAGAATTATGCAGAGATAGTGAAACAGCAATTGCCGGAAATACCGGCAAAGAATATCTTGTGTGAACCATGCCGCCGGAATACGGCACCATGTATCGCATACGTAAGCTGGAGAATCAAATCAGCTAATCCTGATGCCAATGTAGTTGTCACTCCGAGTGACCATGTTGTGATGGATGTTCCTGAATTCAAGAGAGTTGTGGGCAATTGCCTGAAATTCACGGCCGAGACGGATTCCATTGTCACTTTGGGAATGAAGGCGACACGTCCGGAGACTGGCTACGGATATATTCAGGCTGATCTGACCTGCTGTTCGCCACGCAACAAGGAAATCTACAGAGTTGATTCTTTCAAGGAAAAGCCTAATTTGGAAACAGCTCAGAAATATATTGCCGAGAGCAGATATTTCTGGAATGCAGGTATCTTCATCTGGAGCGTGAGGACCGTTGTCAACGCATTCAGGATTTACCAGCCATCATTGGCAAATATATTTGAGAGTATCGCAGACGTGTACGGAACGGAAAATGAGCAGAAGGTGATTGACGAGAGATTCCCGGAGTGTGAAAACATTTCTGTTGACTATGCTATAATGGAGAAGGCGGAAGAGATTTTCGTATGTCCTGCAAGTTTCGGATGGAGCGACCTGGGGACATGGGGCTCTCTCTGGACTCAGACCAAGCATGACCTGATGGGCAACTCATTGATAGGCAATGGCATTTCCACTTTTGAAACTCGTAATTGCATTATCCATACCACAGAGAACAAGCAGGTTGTGGTTCAAGGTCTGGATGGTTATATCGTTGCGGAGAAGGATGGAAGATTGCTGATATGCAAACTCTCTGAAGAGCAAAGGATAAAACAATTCTCAGGACAGAACTGATCTGTTGTGATGATAATCCCCAAATCGGTCATCAGAACGTTTGATTGTCACTAATGACCGATTTGTAATAATCTGTACCAGTATCCGTTCTGGCAAGTTTATGGACTAAGGGTTGAGAGTGTGAGAGTAGGGATGTAAAAACAGGACTACTCTTGCCTAATGCCATTTCTATACTGTATGCAGAATAAAAACAGGGTGTGTAATTCTTGATGAATCAACACACCCTGTTTCTATTTCATTTATAATCCGTTGTCTTTACGTTAGTTTCTTAATTCCGAAACGGTCATTAGACCGTTAAATGGTAGTCTTTTATAACTGTTTGTGCGGTCTTTTGCTTCTCCTAATGACCGATTTTCTTATAGAAACAATCTTGCAGTCTGGTAGACCAATGCAGAAATACACCATGCCGTAGCCGTGGTATATACGGCTGTGAATATAGCCCATTTCCATTTTCCCGACTCGTTCTTTATCGCTACTATCGTAGCCAGGCACGGGAAATACAACAGGACAAACAGCAGATAACAGAATGCTATCAATGGAGTCACCCCGTCTGCCGACATCTTACGGTATAGATTGCTGTATTTTGCCGTGTCCTGGGCTTCATCATCGGCTACTGTCTCATCGCCAGCGTAGAGTACGCCCATCGTGGAAGCCACAATCTCCTTGGCTCCTACACCGGAAATGAGTCCTATTGACAGTTTCCAGTCAAATCCCTGAGGCTTGAACACGGGCTCTACCACTTTTCCTATACTGCCGATATAGCTCTGCTCAAGCTGCTCCTGCTGGTTCAGCTTGTCATTATGCGGGAAATATCCCAATGCCCACACTATTATACTGGCAACAAGGATGATGCCTCCCATCTTTTTCAGATATTGTTTTCCTTTCTCCCAGGTATGGCGCAAGATTGCCTTTGAAGTAGGGAAACGGTAAGGCGGAAGTTCCATCACGAATGGAACGTCCTCGCTCTTCACCAGCCAGCGACTGAACACCTTGCTCATGATTACCGCCACGGCAATGCCTATCACATAGAGAGAAATCATTATTGCGCTGCGGTATTTCAGAGCGAAGAATGTGCTCGTTATCATTATGTATATAGGCAATCTGGCAGAACAGCTCATGAACGGCAATATGAGCATCGTGATGAGGCGGCTCCTGCGGCTCTCGATGGTTCTCGTAGCCATCACGGCAGGCACATTGCATCCGAATCCCATTATCAGAGGAATGAATGATTTTCCATGTAGCCCCATCTTGTGCATGAGCTTGTCCATGATGAAGGCTGCCCTGGCCATATATCCGCTGTCTTCCATGAATGAAATGAAGGCATAGAGGATGAGTATCTGTGGAAGGAATACTATAACCGAGCCTACACCTCCGATAATGCCGTCTACGAGCATTGCCTTCAGAGGGCCGTCAGACATCGTGTCGCTTATACATCCTCCTAATGCGCCAATCATACTGTCTATCCAGTCCATCGGATATTGTCCTAAGGAGAATGTCACCTGGAACATTATGTACAGAAGCAGGAAGAACAATGGAAAACCAAGATATTTGTTTGTTATGAGCTTATCCAGAGCATGCGTGGTCTGGTAAGTGTCCTCGATGTTTCCTTCCTGATATTCAGCCTCCTTGAGCGCACCATGTATGAAGCCGTATTTCGCGTTCATAATGGCTGTTTCGCTGTCCTCCTTGCACTCTTCCTTTATCCTTACCGCTTCTTTGTCGCGTAGTTTCAGAATCTCATTGCCGTTGGGCAGTGTCTTGATGAACTCTTCGGCATGGCTGTCGTTTTCAAGCAACTTGATGGAAAGATATCGTGTGGAGTATTTGTATCGTATCTGTTCGTCTTCCTGTATGAGCTGCTTCACACGGTCAATTCCCTCTTCTATGTCTTTGCCATGATTTATGTGTATGTGTCTGAAGGTGGAATCCTGCCCCTCATACATGTCTATTATGGTCTGGAACAATTCGTCTATACCCCTTCCTGTTCTGAATACGGTAGGAATCATAGGTACTCCCAGGAGATGGCCCAAAACCTTATAGTTGAGCTTGTCGCCCCTTTCCTCAAATTCATCAAACATGTTGAGCGCGCAGACAATCCTTTGGTTCATGTCCACGAGTTGCGTTGTCAGGTAGAGGTTTCTCTCAATATTGCTTGAGTCGATTACATTGATGATAACGTCAGGCGTCTTGTCGATTATCTCACGCCTCACGTATAGTTCTTCAGGGCTGTATGCAGAGAGAGAGTATGTGCCGGGAAGGTCGATGAGGTTGAAGTTATAGCCTTTGTATTCAGCACGTCCTTCTTTGGCGTCTACGGTAACTCCTGAATAGTTGCCCACTCTTTCATGGGCTCCCGAAGCATAGTTGAAGAATGAGGTCTTGCCGCAATTCGGATTGCCCACAAGAGCTACATTGATGATTCTTCGTTTCTTTAGCGCTTCTTCGTGTAGATTGTTGAATTCCGTGTCTTGTTCGTTATTTGAAGCCACGGAGATTCCGTTTTCTTCTGTGGTGTCAGGATTGGCGATGTCTTTGTTTCTCGCTTCGCTCTCTGTGATGATTTCTATCATTGAGGCTTCGGTATGGCGCAAAGACACCTCATATCCCATTATCTTGTATTTAACGGGGTCGTGAAGAGGGGCATTCAGAAGAACCTCTACTTCTTGTCCTTTGATGAAACCCATCTCAACGATTCTCTTGCGAAAACCTCCGTGGCCCAACACCTTTACAATGACGCCTTTCTGTCCGGTACTTAATTCTGATAATTTCATGATTCTGCTACTGTTACGATAATCCTGTTCGGCGGATTATTTCAATAATGCAAAGGTATAAAAAAAATGGTACAAGTTTTATATGCATAGATTAAAATACCTAATAATCGGTACTGCTTGAGCTATATCATACAAGACTTCACATTTCTGAGGCGCGTTAATCTTTGTTGAAGTATTGCTCAAGCTCATTCCTTGTATTTTCGTCATTCTCAGTTATGTAGCGTATGATTCTGCCGTGTTCCATCAATACGATTTTGTTTGATATGTCTACGGTATGCATCAGATTGTGACTACTTATTAATATTGATGCTCCGGTTTCCTTGTTATAGTCAACTAGCAGCTTCTTCAGGATGTTCTGGCTCGTAGGGTCAAGGAAATTGAACGGTTCGTCAAGAATTACAAGCTGGGGAGAATGTATGAGTGATGATATTATTCCGATTTTCTGTTTGTTTCCGGCAGACATGCTCCTTATCAATTTGTTTTGTCCTATGATTTCTCCATTCATGAAAGCGTCGAAACGTTGCAGATGTTCCGACAGTTCTTCTTTTGTTATGTTGCTTATTTTTGCTATGAATTCAAAATATTCTTCAGGAGAAAGATAGTCTATCAAGAAACTTTCATCAATGAATGCTCCTGTATATTTTTTCCATTCTTCATCCACATTGACATTGGTGCCGTATGTCGATCCGTCTTTCATCCTGAATGTCAGGTGTACTTCACCTTCATCGGGTTTCAGCAAATCGAGCATCAGTCGGAATAGGGTGGTTTTGCCTGCTCCGTTGTTGCCGACAACGCCTAATAACGTATTGTCAGGGATTTCCAATGAGTCTATGTCTACTGCAACTTTGGTTGAAAATGATTTTTTCAGTTTATGAATCTGGATTTCCATAATCAGTCATTTATGGTTTTAGAATTGCGCAATTGAGTTTTGTGAAAAAAGCATTAAGGTGTATCATGGTATATAAATACGCATAGATACACCTTAATTGTCTCATCTTTTATATCGTCTTAAACGAGTCCTTTGCCATGACAGTTCTTGAACTTCTTTCCGCTACCACAAGGACATGGGTCATTGCGACCGGGAAGCTTGTCTTTTACTATCGGTTCGTGATGCTGTTGGGCAGCCGTTTCCCTTGTGTCATGTTGGGCGGCAGCCTGCTGTGCAGAGTCGTTCAGGTCGACTTTCTCTTCTGTATAGCGCTGGCTTGGCTTGTCAGGAGCCGCTTCCTGCACTTCCTGCTGTTCCATTACCGGAATCTGGGCTCTCATCAATATGCTGACAATCTTGTTGTTCATCTGGTCTACCATATCGTCGAAGAGCTTTACGCTTTCCAGCTTGAAGATCACGAGCGGGTCTTTCTGCTCGTAAGAAGCATTCTGAACGCTGTGTTTCAGCTCGTCGAGCGCACGGAGGTTCTCTTTCCAGCATTCGTCGATGATATGGAGCATGATGGTCTTTTCGAATTCCTTCACCACGCTCTTGCCTTCAGTCTCGTATGCCTCCTTCAGGTTACAAGGTATGTTGTAAACCCTCTTGCCGTCGGCTATAGGCACCATAATGCGCTCATAGATAGCACCCTGCTCTTCATACACCTGCTTTATTACCGGGAATCCGACAGCCTGTATGCGGTCTGTCTTGCGCTTGAAGTCTGCTATAGCCATCTGGAAGGCTTTCTCAGCGAGATTGTTGTGGTTCTCGTTCAGGTATTCAGCTTCGGTGAAAGGACATTCCATCGCGAGAAGTTTCAGGAACTGCTCTTTGCATCCCTCATAATCATGGTTTTCGATTATGTTCACGACTCTATCCCAGATTATGTTGGTTATGTCCATGCCAATGCGTTCACCCATAAGGGCGTGGCGGCGCTTGTCATACACCACAGTACGCTGCTTGTTCATCACGTCGTCGTATTCCAGGAGGCGCTTACGGATACCGAAGTTGTTTTCCTCAACTTTCTTCTGTGCCCTTTCGATACTCTTCGACATGAGTGAGCTCTCAATTCTCTCGCCTTCTTTTATACCCATACGGTCCATGACGCGAGCGATGCGTTCACTTGCAAAAAGACGCATCAGCTTGTCTTCAAGGCTGACGTAGAACACGGAACTTCCAGGGTCGCCCTGACGGCCGGCACGTCCTCTGAGCTGACGGTCTACGCGGCGGCTCTCGTGTCTCTCCGTACCGATGATTGCCAATCCTCCAGCGTCTTTCACTTCCTTAGAAAGCTTGATGTCGGTACCACGGCCAGCCATGTTGGTAGCGATGGTGACAGTCTTGCTGAGACCAGCCTTGGCCACGATGTCGGCCTCGTGCTGATGAAGTTTTGCGTTGAGTACATTGTGAGGAATATGTCTCATCGTGAGCATCTTTGAAAGCAGCTCCGAAATTTCAACTGAGGTCGTACCTACAAGTACCGGACGGCCTTGGTTGATCATTTCCTGTATCTCCTCTATCACGGCATTATATTTCTCTCTTGCTGTCTTGTAGAGTCTGTCGTCGAGGTCCTTTCTCAGTACCGGGCGGTTGGTAGGAATTTCAACCACATCCAGTTTGTAGATATCCCAGAACTCACCTGCTTCCGTGCTTGCAGTACCGGTCATTCCCGAAAGCTTGTGATACATACGGAAATAGTTCTGAAGGGTGATTGTAGCGAATGTCTGTGTGGCCTCTTTCACTTTGACGTGCTCTTTTGCCTCAACAGCCTGATGGAGTCCGTCGCTCCACTGGCGACCCTCCATGATACGGCCTGTCTGCTCGTCCACAATCTTAACTTCTCCGTCCATAACGACATATTCGTCGTCTTTGTTGAACATAGTGTATGCCTTGAGCAGCTGCTGCAAGGTGTGTACTCGTTCGCTCTGTACTGAGTAGTGGTTGAGAAGTTCGTCTTTCTTGTCAAGTCTGTCCTGCTCAGAGAGGTTCTCGTTCTCCAGATTAGAGAGCTGGGTCGTGATGTCTGGCAACACGAACAACTCCTTGTCGTTCACTTCCTTTGCCAGCCATTCCGTTCCCTTGTCTGTAAGGTCAACGGAATTCAGCTTCTCGTCAACGACAAAATACAATGGTTCAACAGCTTCCGGCATGCGGCGGTTGTTGTTCTCCATGTATATCTCTTCAGTCTTCAGCATTCCTGACTTGATGCCGTCTTCAGAGAGATATTTGATGAGAGGCTTGTTCTTTGGAAGGGCCTTATGTGAACGGTAGAGACTCAGGAAACCTTCGTCCATCTTTTTCTGGTCATTGTTCTTCTGACCTTCAGCAATGAGCTGCTTTGCCTCTGAAAGATACTTTGTTGCAAGTTTCCTTTGCACTTCAACCAGTTTCTCTACCAACGGCTGGTATTCCTCAAACATCTGGTCGTCTCCGTTCGGCACCGGACCGGAAATGATAAGTGGTGTACGTGCGTCGTCAATCAATACGGAGTCAACCTCATCGACGATGGCGTAGTTGTGCTTTCTCTGAACGAGGTCGGCTGGAGATAACGCCATGTTGTCGCGAAGATAGTCAAAGCCGAATTCGTTGTTCGTACCGAAAGTGATGTCTGCCTGATATGCATTCCTTCTTTCCTGTGAGTTCGGACGATGCTTGTCGATGCAGTCTACTGAAAGACCGTTGAACTCGTACAATGGACCCATCCACTCCGAGTCACGCTTTGCCAGATAGTCGTTCACTGTTACGACATGCACACCGTTTCCTGTCAGGGCATTAAGGAATACAGGGAGTGTTGCCACGAGGGTCTTTCCTTCACCGGTAGCCATCTCCGCAATCTTTCCCTGATGCAGTACGATACCTCCGAAGAGCTGTACGTCATAGTGCACCATGTCCCATTTGAGGTCGTTTCCACCCGCCATCCAGTGGTTGCTGTAGATAGCCTTGTCGTCTTCGATTCTTACGAAATCCTTTGTAGCTGCAAGTTCACGGTCGAAATCATTTGCAGTAACAACCACTTCGTCGTTCTCGGCAAATCTTCTGGCTGTATCCTTCATGATGCTGAAGGCAACAGGCAGTATCTCGTTGAGCACTACTTCATATTTGTCCAGGACTTCCTTTTCCAACTTGTCTATCTGATTGAAGATTTCCTCTCTCTCATCGATAGGCGTGTCTTCGATTTTAGACTTCAGACCCTTGATCTGTTCCTTTTCATTGGCTACTGCGTCCTGCAATTGTTTCTGCAGTTCTTTTGTGCGTTCTCTCAGCTGGTCGTTTGTGAGAGCTTTGATTTCGGGGTAAGCAGCTTTTACCTTCTCTACGATAGGCTGAATCTGCTTCATATCGCGTGTTGACTTGTCGCCAAAAAGCGATTTCAGTAAATTGTTGAATCCCATTATATATTATGCTTTTTTTATTTCTTGATTATATTCGTGTGCAAATTTATACAATTTATTCCTTTTAAGGGCATTAACATCTATTTATTATTGTTTTGCACGTTGTTTTTTTAGAATAGAGGTTCGCCTTTGCTTGCATTCGGGGCTCTGATTCTTATAGTTTTTGATATTGTCGGGGCTATTCTGTCGGCGCAGACAGGAGTCGTCACCACTTCGCCTTTCAGTCCGAAACCGTAAAAGATTATCGGGAAATTCTGACAGTTTGCCCCTTGTATATATGTTTCTCCATTGTCTTCGTTGGCTATGTTCCAACCTGGCAACACCTCAACGAGAAGGTCGCCGCTGTTCCGTAAATTGTATGAGTTCCTTACCGTTTCCGATTCAGATGTATAGAAAGACAGGATGTCGTTTGCCGAAAGGCAATTGCCCACTCCCTGGCATTGCCTGATGAATATTTTCGACAATTCGCAAATCTGGTTTGTGTTAAGTCGCTTCTTGTCAAACAGTTTGTTGTTGAAGTATATTTGGTCGCGGCTGTAACCCTCTATGTATTTGTCATTTCCATACAAAGCCCCGAGGTAAAGGTTCAGGAGGTTTGATGCCCTGTTGATATAGAAAGTGCCGCCAGGTATCCTTATCTTCTTTTCTTCCGTGGTTCTGGCTTCGTTGTAGTATCCGGTGGAGTTTATGACGAAAAGCACGTTTGACAATCCCACTTTCGAGCTGATTGTATTTATCAATCTGCCGATGTTATTGTCCAGATCCGTATATATGAACTGCTTGTCGGTTGATTTGGATTCAGGTCGGTTTGCCTTGTATGTCACGAACAGCATGTCCGGCGTGTTGTCTGCTCCCAATGAATATTCATTGAGGCAGTGGATGGCAAAGTCTGTCACGTTTGTGTTTGACTTTACATCTCCGGTCTTGATCCGGTTGCTGGAGTTGTAGGTTTCCAGTCTGCGGTCTTCTTTCTGATAATATGATGTAGTGCACCATTTTCTTTCTTTCGTGTCAATCCAGTAAGCTCCGTCGGCATTGTGTCCTGCGGGGATTATGGCGGAAACCGGGTCTTCGGCAATGCTGATGACTACAGATTTTTTGTTGGCAATCTTCAGTTCGTCGCTGATGGTAGTCGTCTGTACGTTCTCCGCGGAATTCCTTTCCAAGGTTGAGATACCGTCGAAATTGTTGTCTTCAACGCATGAAACGATTTTCATGTTGTTCCGGTCAAACCATTTTTCAGCAATGATGCCGTTGTATCTCGGAGAGGTTCCTGTGTTTATGCTGGAGATAGAAGATGCCAGGTCTGCAGATGCGAAATTTAATCTTGCGTCTGTGAACACGATACCGTTGCGTAGGATTTCCTTGAATCCGTTTTCCTTGTAGAATCGCTTGTAGTCAGACAGCAGATCCGAACGCAGCTGGTCGATGGTGATGTTTACAACAAGCCTTGGCACAGATGTATGGATCTGTGCTCTTGCAGTGCCGCAAGCCAAAATGGCTATTGTGGTCGCCGTTATTATACTGTATTTCGTAGCCGTTGTTTTAATCATTCTTTCTCGTTGCATATAGATTGCAGCAATTTTTCAATAGCAAAGATAATGCCAAAAGAGGCATCCCCTCAGCGTAAACTTGTATTAATCGTCCAGACAGGCCTATGCAGAGCATTATGGAAAGGAAAGTCCAGGCCTTTCTTAGTTTCCTTTCGTTTCGTTTGTTCTTGATGATGTATATTGCCCAATACAAATTCAGCGGGCATAATATGAATATTTGCAGATTGGTACTTGTTGTCGGGTGCTCAGAGAAGAGCATGACGAACAGAATCAATCCTGCCAGTCCGCTCGCGAGCAACAACGAGATGTCTACCCAGAGAAACCTCTTTTTTGTCTTGAATTCCGCAACGACTATCGCAGCGATTAATAATAATAATGTAATAAAGACGAATTGAGGCGTCACTTTTGTCTTTCCCGCAATCGCGTGATCGTTTCCTTTTACGATGATTTCGGTGTTTTTCACCAAAGGCCTTGCGCTTCCGTCTGCCGATACTATCTTTGCCTGTCCGAAATCCCTCATCAGATTGTCTGGCAAGAACTGCTGCTCCTCACGTGTTGTCTGCATGTCGGCTTTGAATCCTAACAGAAGGTCGTTGCCGAAGCTTGCCCACGAATAATTGGCGTTGCAGCCGTGTATCAGGTCTCTGAATGATACAGACTTGTCAATGGCGTTTTTGTATTCTATCTTTCCGTTGATTGACTTCAGGATGATGTCTCTCGCTTTGGTGGTGCAGTTGTTGTAGAAATAGTTGTATCTGTATACCCTGGCATTGGCGTAATTGTCCTGCAGGGCTTTGAGCAACTGTCCTTTTTCTTCTGGCGTAAGATTTATTTCCTGTTGTGTGACCTGTGATCCGAAATACTGGTATTCGTAGCAGAAATCGTTAAAGTCCTGTATCCCCATTTCATAGTCTGTCAGTCCCAAGACAAACCTGGCGACGAAAAAGGGTTTCTTGAAGGAAAACATACCGTAATTGACCACGATGTCAGTCTTTGATGCCTTGTCCTCGTATCTTATCGCCGTGTGTCCGTAGAGACTGTAAATCTCGTCGTGGGGCGAACATGTAAGCAGGCTGACTCTGATCGAGTCGGCTGGAGTTTCGGCATAATTGGTTGTGTTACCTATTGCTATCTTGCTGATATCAAGCAAGATGAACGTTAAAAGTAACCTATATAAAAAAATATTCAGCTTTTTCACGATGCAAAAATAAGCGATATTTTTCACTTATAGTTATGAAGTTTCGATTTTTTTCAATAATTTTGCAGCTCACAAATTTTGAATAGAGTGAATTTAATCGTTGATATTGGCAATACATGCGTCAAACTGGTGTGTTTTGATGATGGTGAAGTTATAGAAGAGAAACGCGTTGATGGCAACGACGTCGAGGCCTTGTCGCGGTTTTGTTCGAAGTATCCGTTTTCAAAAGGTATAGTGTCTTCAGTTTCGTCTGTTTCAGATTCATTTATGGAGAAACTGAAAGGGCTTCCGTTCCGTGTTTTGGAATTTGAAAGTGGCGTGACGCCCGTGCCGGTTTCAATCGGATACAACACTCCGTTGACTTTAGGGACGGATCGTCTCGCTGCCGTCGTAGGGGCGAATGATTGTTCGCCAGGTAAGGATATACTCGTCATTGATATCGGAACCTGCGTCACTTACGACTTAATCAGCTCGTCAGCAGAATATTTGGGCGGGAACATCTCGCCAGGACCTACGATGCGCTTGAAGGCGTTACACGAATACACCTCACGACTCCCTTTGGTGGAAAGAAGGGGAGAGGCTCCTCTGGTAGGTTATTCTACGGAAACTGCGATAAGAAGTGGTGTTTTGCATGGCATAGAGTATGAGATAAATGGCTATATCCATAGGTTTTTGACTAAATATCCACACCTTTTTGTATATTTAACAGGTGGTGTACAATTAGATTTGCATTTCTCGGAAAAAATCACCATCTTTGCAGACAGATTCATAGTCCCGAAAGGACTTAACCGAATATTAGAATATAATGATGAAATCAACAAATAGGGTATTTTGCGCTTTTGCAGCGCTTGCATTTTCTATAGGTATATATGCTCAGAGTGGCACAAACTCTCCTTACAGCCAATATGGATTGGGAGTGTTGAGCGACCAGACAAGCGGCTTCAACCGAGGAATGAATGGGGTGGGGCTTGGCTTCAGAGAGCACAACCAAGTGAACTTCATAAATCCGGCGTCTTATTCTGCAGTTGACTCCCTTTCTTTTATCTTCGATGTGGGATTCTCCGGCCAGATCACCAACTTCAATGAAAGCGGCAAGAAAATCAATGCCAAGAATGCAGACTTCGAATATGCTGTAGCGGCGTTCAGAGTTGCAAAAGGTTTCGGCGTGAGTTTCGGTATCCTGCCATATACCAACGTGGGATATAACTATACCTCTTCAACACCAGGAAGCAATGTCCTCTCGACCACATATTCAAATTCATATTACGGAGAAGGAGGCTTGCATCAGGTGTATGTGGGCTTAGGCTATCAGTTGTTCAAAGGATTCTCCCTGGGAGCCAATGTCTCATATCTGTGGGGCCGCTACGACAAGACCGTGACGAATTCATACAGCGACTCCTATGCTAAGACAATCCAGAAAGTGTATTCCGCTTCGGTGACAAACTACAAGCTGGATTTCGGTGTCCAATACGCATTCGCCGTGGACAAGAAAAACGAGTTCACCCTTGGAGCTACATACTCTCCCGGGCATGATATTGGAGGAAACCCTTCATGCGTGGTTATTTCGACAAATCCAACGACGTCAACTCCGGAAACGGCACCGTATTCCTTGAAAGACGGTCTCAAGATACCTACCACAGTTGGCGCAGGCTTGGCGTGGAACAATGCCAACCGCATCAAGTTGGGAGTGGATTACAGCTTCCAGAAATGGAGCGGAATAGGTTTCCCTGTTTATGTCGTGAACAATCAGGTTCCGGCTTATGTGATGAACAACGACTATTATAGCGACCGTCATAAAATCAATGTGGGCGGCGATTTCTGCGGTGATGAAAACAACCGCAGCTTCTTGAAACGTCTGCATTTCCGTGCTGGTGCTTCATACGCTACACCATATTATAAAATAAACGGACAAGACGGCCCGAGCGAGATCAGTGTGAGCGCCGGTTTGGGAATTCCTATCATGAACAGCTATAACAATCGTTCCATGCTCAACATTTCCGGACAGTGGGTACGCACTTCTGCAAAGAATTTCATAAAAGAGAATACATTCAGAATCAACATTGGACTGACATTCAATGAGCGTTGGTTCATGAAGTGGAAAGTGGATTGATGATGAAGACACCTTTCTTCTTATTGGCAGTTTCATTGTTTTTGGCCGTTTCCTGCTCTCAGGAGAAGGAACATACCGCACCGGCAATAAATCCCAAGGATTCCGTTTCGCTGATGACATCCTTCGGAGTCAATACCCTCATATCCGATTCCGGGGTCATGAAGTATAGAATCGTGACGGAGAAATGGGAAGTCAATGAAGTGCGGAATCCGTCAAGATGGATGTTTGAACGGGGGCTGTTCCTGGAACAGTTTGACGAGAGATTCCACGTCCAGGCCTATATACAATGTGATACTGCCTATTACTATGACAAAAACAAGGTGTGGGAGCTCAGAGGCCGGGTCCGTATCCGCACGTTGGATGGCGTGAGGTTCTCCAGCGAGGAGCTGTTCTGGGATCAGAACCGCCATGAACTCTACAGCAACAAGTTCTCCCGCGTGGTCTCTCCGGACAGAGAGCTGCAGGGCGCATATTTCAGAAGCGACGAAAGGATGACGCATTATTTTATCAGCAACACCAAGGGCTCGTTCCTCAAAGGCAACGTGTTCAATAGTGAGAGCGACACTATCGTAAACGCTCCTGATACGACAAAGCAAAAACTGAGATTGCCAGTTACGCCTGCAGCAAGAAAAAACATTTAAATTATCTCTATGGAAGAAGTATCTATATCTTTGGTGGTCGGTATTTTTATAACATTGCTTCTGTCTGCTTTCTTTTCCGGCATGGAAATCGCTTTCGTGTCGAGCAACAGGATGCTTGCCGAGATGGACAAAGGCTCATCTAAACTGACCCGAAGACTTCAGACGTTCTTTTACAAGAACCCCAATGACTTTGTGAGCACGATGCTTGTGGGCAACAATATCGTGCTGGTAGTATATGGAATCTTTGTGGCAAGACTGCTTGACAACACAATCTTCAAAGGACTTGACCCGGCAATTTCTGTTACGGCAGACACTATACTCTCTACACTTGTAGTACTCTTCACAGGAGAGTTCCTGCCAAAGACATTGTTCAAAAGCAACCCCAACAAGTTCTTTTCATTCTTTGTCTTCCCGGCATACCTGTTCTATCTGCTGCTATGGCCGGTTTCCCGTTTTTCCACTTTACTGTCCAAAATCCTGCTTAAAATAAGCGGAGTGAAGGTGGACAAGGACAATGATGACGGGGAGTTTTCAAAAATAGACTTGGATTACCTTGTGCAGTCGAGTATTGACAATGCTTCCGACAACTCTCAGATAGATGATGAAGTCAGGATATTCCAGAATGCATTGGAATTCTCCGACACCAAAGTCAGGGACTGCATGGTGCCCCGCACCGAGATATGTGCAGTAGAAAAGTCTTCGTCGCTTTCAGATTTGAAAAACATATTCATAGAGAGCGGGAAATCCAAAATCCTGGTATATGACAACGACATCGATCATATCATAGGCTATATACATTCATTGGAATTATTCCGGAATCCAAATGACTGGCACAATCATATTAGGACAATGCCATTCGTTCCTGAAACCATGTCTGCCAGAAAGATGATGCAGACCTTCCTTCAGCAGAAGAAAAGCCTCGGCGTAGTCGTCGACGAGTTCGGAGGAACGAGCGGAATCATATCCCTCGAAGATATCGTGGAAGAGATTTTCGGCGACATTGAAGACGAACACGACAATTCAAATTATATAGCGCAGAAGAATTCTGATGGAACATACCTCCTCTCAGCGAGACTGGAGATAGACAAGGTGAACGACTTGTTTTCTCTCGATATTCCCGAAAGTGAGGATTATATGACCATTGGCGGCTTCATACTCCACGAATATGAAAACTTCCCCAAGTTGAATGAAGTAGTCAGAATAGGACGCTTTGAGTTCAAGATTATAAAGAATACCATGACCAAAATAGAGCTGGTACGCCTAAAAGTTATTGATTAGTCAATATTTTTGGCGCAAAATTTATTTTTGTCTTATCTTTTTTGTAATTTTGTGCGCTAAAGTGGAAATATAACATTTTCAGAACATAAAAATAATAATTAAATAAAACAAATTAATGGCAGCATTAGGAAAAATTAGAAGCCATGGCGCAATATTGGTCGGAGTTATCGGTGCCGCGCTATTGGCGTTTATCGCTGAAGAAGCTTTCCGTTCGTGTGACTCTCATAAGAATGAGAGCCGACAGCAAATCGGCGAAGTGTTAGGCGAAAAAGTCAGCATGCAGGAGTATCAGAAGCTTGTTGATGAGTTTACAAATGTATTGAAGATTACTCAGGGTCGAGACAACCTGACTGACGACGAGTTGAATCAGGTGAAGGATCAGGTTTGGCAGACATACGTGCAGAACCGCATCATCGAAGAAGAGGCCAAGAAGCTGGGGCTCACCGTAACGGACAAGGAACTTCAGAACGTTCTCGCCGCAGGTACAAACCCAATGCTTTTGCAGACTCCTTTCGTGAACCAGCAGACAGGACGCTTCGACGCCAACATGCTGAAGAAGTTCTTGACAGAATACAAGTCGGCAAAGACCACAAATCCTCAGATGGCTGAGCAGTATCAGAGCATCTATAATTTCTGGACATTCGTAGAGAAGAGCTTGAGACAGCAGATTCTTGCAAGCAAGTACCAGTCGCTTTTCGCCAACTGCTTCTTGTCAAATCCGGTATCAGCAAAGATGGCTTTCAAGGAAGATACAGAGGAGAGCAATATCCAGCTCGCTGCATTCCCATACGCCGACATCAACGATAACACCATCAAGGTTACTGATGAAGAGCTCAAGGCTAAGTATGAAGAACTGAAGCCAAGATTCAAGCAGTTCGTTGAGACACGCGACATCAAATACGTCGATGTAAAGGTAGTTGCCTCAAATGCAGACAAGGCAGAGCTGAACAAGGAATTCAAAGCCTATGAAACTGAAATCAGAGGCGTGGAAGACCCAACACAGTTCATGCACAAGACCGCTTCTTTGGTAAACTATTTGGGTATTCCTCAGACAAAGGCAGCCTTCCCATCCGACATTGCCGCAAGACTTGATTCCATGGCAGTCGGTTCAACCACAGGAGTAGTGGAGAACAAGCAGGACAACACTCTCAACATCATTCGTCTGTTGTCAAAGTCTGAGTTGCCAGACTCTGTCCAGTTCCGTGCAATTCAGGTAGTAGGAGCAACTCCGGATGCCGTAAAGAAGAGTGCTGACAGCATTTACACCGCACTTGAGAACGGAGGTGATTTCGAGGCTATTGCCAAGAAATATAACCAGACTGGTGAGAAGCAATGGATAACTTCAGCACAGTATCAGAATGCGCCTTCTATGGATGCAGATACAAAGAACTACATTAACACCCTCAACACTCTTGGAGTGAATGCAATCAAGAACATATCATTGCAGCAGGGCAGTTTGATCGTTCAGGTTACAGACCGCAAGGCAATGACTTCTAAGTATGTTGCCGCTGTAATCAAGAAGGAGATCAAGTTCTCTAAGAATACATACAGCACAGCATTCAACAAGTTCAGCCAGTTCGTCAGCGAAAGTCAGACACTTCAGGCTCTCGAGAAGAATGCCGCTAAGTATGGATACCAGTTGCAGGAGCGCAACGATGTTTCTACACAGGAACATTTCGTCGCTGGCATCCATGGAACCCGTGATGCAATGAAATGGCTGTTTGATTCAGAAGACGGAAAGATTTCTCCATTATATGAGTGTGGAGACAATGACCACCTGTTGGTATTGGCTCTGACAAAGACTCACGAGAAGGGTTATCGTTCATTCGATGACAGCAAGGTGAAGGAATATCTGAAGCAGGAAGTCCTCAGAGACAAGAAGGCTGAGCAGATCATCGCCAAGGTGAAAGGAGTGAACAGCATTGCTGCTGCAAAGGCAAAGGGTGCCAAGATTGCAGAACTCAATCAGGTGACATTTGCTTCTCCAGCATTCGTAACCCTTACAGGTTCGAGCGAACCGGCATTGAGCGGAGCTGTTGCAGCTACAGCAAAGGGTAAGTTTGTCAACCACGCAGTAAAAGGTCAGGCTGGTGTTTATCTCTTCCAGGTTATAAGCAAGAGCAACCGCCCAGGCAAGTTCAATGAGAAAGAGTATGAGCAGCGTCTCAAGCAGAAGGCAATGCAATATGCTGGCAATTTCATGCAGGAGCTTTATTTCAAGGCTAATGTAGTAGACAACAGATACTTGTTCTTCTAAATAAAAGATATAAATCCGATAAAAATGGCATACGATATTGTTTCGTATGCCATTTTTTTCGTTTAAAGTCTTTTCATATGAAGTTTTTTTGTAATTTTGTAGGGTAATCTTACTTTAGAATATCGATAACTATTATATAATCTTTAAAACAAATACTTATGGTGACATTTTCTCCTAAGGATTTAGAGCAAATCTCAGAAAAAGGAATTACCCAGTCCAAGATCGAAAGACAATTGGACGAGTTTAAGACAGGTTTCCCATATCTTAAGTTGGAAGCTGCAGCAAGTGTAGGCAAAGGAATAAAGTCAATTGCTGCTGGTGACATCTCCAAATATATTGATTTGTGGAATCAATACAAGATGGGAGACAAGAAGATACTGAAGTTCGTACCTGCAAGTGGAGCTGCAAGCAGGATGTTCAAGAATCTTTTCGCCTTTCTTAGTGCCGAATATGACGCTCCGGAAACAGATTTCGAGAAAGCTTTCTTCAGCAATATTGAGAAATTCGCTTTCTATAACGTCTTAGATAAAGTTTGTAAAGAGAAAGAGAATTGCAGTATTCATGAGTTGATGGAGAAAGGCTGCTACAAGACTGTGGTTGATTACCTGCTGAATGACAAGGGGCTCGGTTACGGTCAGTTGCCGAAAGGATTGCTGCTCTTCCACAAATATGTCGGCACTCAGAGAACTCCGTTGGAAGAACATCTCGTTGAAGGTGCACTTTACGCCAACTGTAATGGTGTGGTACATCTACATTATACGGTAAGTCCAGAACACAAGAACTTGTTTGAAGACTGCGTCAATCATGTAAAAGGAGAATACGAATCGAAGTTCAATGTCAGATATTGCGTTTCTTTCTCCGTTCAGAAACCATCTACGGATACTATTGCTGTAAATCCGGACAACACTCCATTCCGTAATTCCGATGGAAGCCTTCTTTTTCGTCCAGGTGGTCACGGAGCATTGATAGAGAATCTTAATGATGTTGATGCTGATATCGTTTTCATCAAGAATATAGACAATGTAGTCCTCGATAAGTTCAAGGAAGATACCGTTACATACAAACAGCTACTTGCAGGAGTGCTCGTATCTCTTCAGACAAAGGCGTTTGAGTATCTTAGACTTCTTGAGAGCGGACAATTTGATGATGACACGTTGAAAGAAATTGTAAGCTTCCTCGAGCAAGAACTATGTTGCCATAAACCAGGAATAAACGACTTGGAAGGCGTAGAACTTGTGGCATATCTTAAGAAGAAGCTTAATCGCCCGATGCGTGTATGTGGAGTAGTGAAGAATGTTGGCGAACCAGGTGGCGGACCTTTCCTTGCTTATAATAGTGATGGTACCGTCAGCCTGCAGATACTCGAGAGCAGCCAGATAGACAAAGATAATTCTGACTATACGAAGATGTTCACAGAGGGTACGCATTTCAATCCTGTTGATTTGGTTTGTGCGACAAAGGATTACAATGGGGATAAATTTAATTTGCCTGATTTCGTTGACCGTTCCACAGGTTTTATCAGCAGCAAGAGCAAGAACGGAAAGGAACTTAAAGCATTGGAACTACCGGGATTGTGGAATGGTGCAATGAGTGATTGGAATACTGTATTTGTTGAAGTACCTCTGTCAACATTCAATCCTGTGAAGACGGTAAACGATCTGTTGCGTGAGCAGCATCAGGGATAATAATCCGAAAAATACAATACTGTTTTTACAATGAAACCTATAATGGTGTGTCGCGATACGATATCTCAGACACACCATTATTATTAAGGGGATGCATCAGAAATGTGATGCATCCCCTTATCTGATCATAACGAAAATAGGAGATAAACACCAATGAATTGTGCTTATCTCCTAATCGTTTTCATTTGCTCATTATCCAAGCCATTTCACATAGCAGAAATCCTGTCTGTGTGGAAGGTTTTCATTCTTTGGATACATTCTGACACCGGTCTTGAAAGAGCCGGCTTCGTCAGCTTCTATCGTTGCTTCGAAGATATAGTTGTTGCCGTCTTTGCCAATTATGTTGAAAGGATGCTTGTTAACAACATATTCCTCTCCGTTCTTGTTTGTCTTTACAACAACGACCTCCAATCCGACAGCGTCATTAAGGCCCTGCTCATCAATGACATATCTTACTTTATATGTCTCGCCGGTAACCATTCCTGTTGATGGGATGTCGGTTTCTTTTGAAACTACATTGATAGAATCCCAACGCTCGGCCACGGTTTCCTTCCACTGGGCAATCTCTTTGGCGAGACTGTAGTTGTTGCTTTCAAGCTTGTGGAAACGCTCTGCCTCCTTGCAGTAGAACTTGTCGTAATAGTCGTCAAGCTGTCTCTTCATTGTGTAATGAGGAGCAATCTGAGCGATAGAGTTCTTGATTACTTTTATCCAGCCTTCGCTGTAGTTCTTCTCTCCCTTGTTGTAGTATAGAGGAATGATTTCGTTCTCAAGAAGACCATATATAGTGGCAGCATCGAGCTGATCCTGATAGCCTTGGTTCTTGTATGTGCGCTTCTCTGTGAGAGCCCATCCTGCACCTTCTCTGTAGCCTTCAAGCCACCAGCCGTCGAGGACGGAAAGGTTTACGACTCCGTTCATCTCTGCTTTCTCTCCAGAGGTGCCAGATGCCTCAAGTGGTCTGGTTGGAGTATTCATCCAGATGTCAACACCGGATACGAGTCGTCTAGCCAGACGCATGTCGTAGTCTTCGAGGAAAATGATTTTGCCCAAGAACTCTGGGCGCTGCGAAATCTCGTAGATTTTCTTGATAAGTCCCTGTCCTGCACCATCTGCCGGATGAGCTTTACCAGAGAACAGGAATTGTACCGGGTGCTCAGGGTCGTTGACAATCTTTGAAAGGCGGTCAAGGTCTGTGAACAACAAGTGTGCTCGTTTATAAGTGGCGAAACGGCGGCAGAATCCTATCATCAGAGCATTAGGGTTGATTTTCTCCAGAAGTGATACCACTCTTGATGGGTCACCCTGGTTCTTCAGCCACGTTTCACGGAACTTCGAACGGATATAGTCTGTAAGCTTCTTCTTCAAAGCCATGCGGGTATCCCAGATCACATCATCCGGCACGTTGTAGATATTTTGCCAGATTTTTTCGTTGCTCTGGTCGCTCATGAATGTCTCGTCGAAGTACTGGGCATAAAGCTTGCGCCATTCTGTAGCTGCCCATGTAGGGAAGTGTACACCATTTGTAACGTATCCCACATGATTCTCTTCCGGATAGTATCCGTTCCAGATGTTGTTGAACATCTTCTGGCTTACCCATCCGTGCAGTTTGCTCACACCGTTCACTTCCTGACATGTGTTGCATGCAAACACAGACATACAGAATCTCTCGCTGTGATCATCAGGGTTGTTGCGTCCCATACCGATGAACTCATCCCATGTTATGCCGAGCTGCTGAGGATAGCCGCCCATATATTTTCCGAAGAGAGCCTCGTCGAAATAGTCGTGTCCTGCCGGTACTGGTGTGTGAACAGTATAAAGAGAAGAAGCTCTTACGAGTTCCATGGCCTGGTTGAATGTCAGTCCTTCTTTCACGTAGTCGCAAAGGCGCTGCAGGTTACAGAGGGCAGCGTGGCCTTCATTGCAATGGTAGATGTCCTTCTTGATGCCAAGTTTCTTCAGCAAAAGGATACCACCCATACCCAGGAGAATCTCCTGCTTCAGTCTGTTCTCCCAATCGCCACCATAGAGTGAGTGGGTGATAGGGCGGTCGAATTCAGAATTCAGCTCATTGTCTGTATCAAGGAGATACAAAGGCACGCGGCCGACGTTTACTCTCCATACATAGGCGTGAACGTTGTAATTCATATAAGGCACATCAATTACCAACGGTTCTCCGTTTTCGTCGAGCTGACGTACGATAGGCAGAGAATTGAAGTTCTGTGCGTCATAATTTGCAATCTGCTGTCCGTCCATGCTCAACGACTGCTTGAAGTATCCGTATCTGTAGAGGAAGCCAACACCACACATGTTGACGTTGCTGTCGGAAGCCTCTTTCATATAGTCACCGGCAAGCATTCCCAAACCGCCAGAGTAGATTTTCAGTACCTGGTTGATACCGAATTCCATGCAGAAATATGCAACTGACGGACGTTTGCTGTCTGGTTTTACGTTCATATATTTGTGGAACAACGCATAAACGTCCTTCACACGCTTCATCAGAGCCTTGTCTTTCACAATCTCTTCTTTCCTCTCGTAGCTCAACTGCTCGAGAAGCAATACAGGATTGTGTCCAACTTCTTCATAAAGTTCTTCATCAAGGCTTCTCCACAAGTCGCGTGCCTCGTAGTTCCATGCCCACCACATGTTATGAGCCAACTCGTCCAGGCATTTCAGTTGCTCAGGGAGTTTTGATTTCACTGTCACCTCTTTCCACTGGGGAGCATTGACATGATCTGCTTTAATTTTCATTTTAGTTAATATTAGGTTCTAATCTGTTTATTTAATTCAAATTATTTTTCCTTTGTTCTGCTTTATTGAGTGCGAAGTCATACGCGATATAATAATTCTCTATGAATTCCTTCCAAAGAGCCTTCTTGGAAAGTTTGTATGCGTTTGACCTTGCTCTTTTCACTTCTGTCGGAGTGAAATTAGAGAATTTGATTATAGTTTCCTTTATGCGGTCTGCTACTTCAGAGTAGTTGTAGTCAGTTCTGTGTACTACTTTCACACCATCTTCAATCTCGCAGTATCTGCCTTTTTCTGCATTAGCCCAAAGTCCGAAGCCTGCAAGATCTGTTGTTATGCATGGCACTTTGAATGCTATGGCCTCAAGAGGGGTATATCCCCATGGCTCATAGTAGGATGGATAGATACACAAGTCGTTTCCGAGGATGATGTCATAGTATGGAATGTTCAATATTCCGTCATTGCCGTCTAAATAGCATGGCAAGAAGATAAGCTTCACTTTATCTTCATTTCTGTTCTGCATATCGAGATATTTCAGCATTCCCAACACATTGTCGTGGCTCATGTTGTGTAGCCAATGGGTAATCATAGGCACATCCAGCGGTGTGTCATATTTCTTTCCCGATTCCAACCGTTCTATCAAGTCTTGTCTTGGTTCTCCACACCACCCCGGAACTTCTATGAAGGCAACAACGGTTTTCTTCATGCCGTTGTCTCTCAGAAGCCTGTTCAATGCTTCTATGTAAACGTCAACGCCTTTGTTCCTGAATTCATATCTTCCGCTTGTCGATACAATCAGCGTATCGTCGTCAAGTTGAGTGCCGAGTAGGGCGTTTGCTACCTGTAGGGCTTTCTTGCGTGCTGCAGCCCGTTTCTTTGTGAAAATTGCCCCTTTGGGTATGAAGTCGTCTTCGAAGCCGTTAGGCAGTATGACATCCGCGGGCTTGTCGAGAAGTTCTTCGCATTCCTTGCCGGTTATCTCGCTTACTGTTGTAAAGCAGTCTACGTTGTGTGCCGTCTGCTTCTCTATGGAATGCTTGCTCTGAACGTTCAGTTCTTCTGCCATCTGGTCTCCATTATAGGCAAAGAGATAATCGTAAAGCGGTTTGTTGTTTCCTGCGATGCTTCTTCCGATGCTCGTGGCATGTGTAGTGAATATGGTTGCTATCTGCGGCAGATGCTTCTTTATGTATAGCAGTCCCAATCCTGTCATCCACTCGTTTCCGTGGTATATTACCTTGTCTTCCTTTCCGAGATATTTGTTGTAGAAGCTTTCCACCACCTTTGCCGCGGCATATGAGAACATAGAAGCTTCATCATAGTCGCCATATGCATGAAGGCTGTCCACTTTGAAATCTTCCCAAAGTTGTGTATAAATGATGTTCTTGTCTTTGTAGTATTTGTTGAAATCCACCAGAATGGCTATTGGATTTCCCGGGATTGTCCATCTTCCCGTTCTGATTCTGAGACCGTCTTTTTCTGCTTCATTTCTCCAATCTGGAAACAGCGAAAGGTCTTCTTTGAAATAAGGACATGTTTTTTCTTGCCAACAATCAGGACCGATGAAAATGATTCTGTCCTTGAATTTCTTTTGTAGAGTATTGGCTCTTGTCGATAATACGGCATAGATACCGCCAACTTTGTTGCATACTTCCCAGCTTGACTCAAAAATGTAGTCAGGGATTGTTTGGTTTGTATTCATAGATTGTTTGGTTTGTATTCATACTCAAATTGCAATTGTATTCTCTGCAAAGATAGCATGAAGGTGCCAAAACTACAATTTTTATTGTTTCCTAATTTGTAATTTGTGTGTCTTTATTGATTTGTGATAATTCTTTATTCATATTATCTGTTCTGAATGCTTCATATTCGTGTGTTCGGAACAGATGACATGAATATCATACCGGTTTTTTCCAAAATGCATTTGTAATGTCTTTGAGTTCAAAATCATTGTCGATTTTGTAAAGCCGCTGGTTGGTTGTCTTCTCTTTCAGCCCGCCGAGATGCTTCAGGTATGGACCTATCTTGATATAGTCGAAATGGCGGTTTTCTATTTGGCTTGAGATTCTTGTCCTTCCGCTATACCAACCTACATGAAGGTCGTGGTGGTTCTTTTTGATATATCTTGCCAATGAGTTGATGCGTGACGGCTCGGAGTCGCCACCCATCAGGCAGATGCATGTTATGTCGCTTCCGTATTCTTTCACGAAACCGTCTATGGCTTTTTCGTCGAGTGGAGTGCCTGTGTCTGTCCACAGATAGTTGCTGTGGCAGCCAGGGCAATGGCAGGGGCAGTTGGAAATGTTTATCGAGAGAGTTACTTCATCGGGGATTTCCTGGAACACAATTCCGCAGTTGACGTATTTCAGCATTGCTTGTTTTGTTTAATAAGATTTCATATTATATCGCATCAATCCTGCAAGCGTCTTTGATATTGCTTGCAGAATTGATGCTGACTTTATGGTTTGTCGGTGAATAATATTCTTTAGTCCTCCTTGCTGAGAGCGTTTTTGCCGGCATAGAATCTTCTGCCTGCCTCTTCCTGTCTTGCGGCAGAGAAATTGCTGACACGCTTGAGATATCCGATGATTCTTGTCATGTAGTCCACGTTCTTGCTATGGCAATGTGGGCACTCCTTGAGGTAGCGCTTGTCGATGTATCCGCAGTCGTTGCAGATGGTGTTGGGGATGTTGAACGTGAAGTAGTTGCATCCCTCTTTGGCTGCCACGCGCAGGAGTTGTCTGTATTGGGCTTTTGAGAGATGCTCGTCCAGGTTCATGTGTAGTGCAGAACCGCCTGTAAGGTGTTCTATATATGGGGCTCCATGCATCTTGAACTTGTCGATTATGTTCAGCGATTCGTCTTCCACGATGTAGAAATAGCTGTTGTAGCAGTCGCGTGGCACGAAGTATCCGTCTTCGCGGTCCCATTTGGCGTGTTTCACTCCTACGTTTTCTGCTGGAATCATTTCGCAATTGAAGAGCACATCCTTGGTGCGATACTTTTTGTTGTATTCTTCCACGATTCCAAGCACACCCTGCACAAAGCTCAGATAGTCTGGATTGTCTGTGATCTGCAGTCCGAGGAATTCAGCTGCTTCTACGAGTCCGTTGACTCCGATAGTGAGATACTGTCTGCTCATATTTATGTATCCGGCATCAAAGAGTGGGAGCATTCCGTGTTTTTGGAATTCTTTGAGATTCTCGTTGTATGCCAATTGCACTTTATGTGTCAGGTCAACTATTTCGGCAAGATATTCCTTGTAGTCAATTTTGTGGTTCACAGCGTATTGGATACATCTGTTCAAGTTTATCGTCAGTACGCTTTTAGAACCAGTAGACACTCCTCCTGCTCCAAGCGTGTAGCTGAAACCGTTGTCCTGGATCTCATTTCTCAGTCGGCAGCAAGAGCTTAGCGAGTCTGCATTGTCGCTCATATATGTGAAGAATGAGTGGCCTTCAGAATACATTTCTGCCGTGATGTCTCCCCATTCCTTGTCGAGCACGTCCTTGCCGTCGGAAAGAAGAGCCATTGTCTCTACAGGGAATGTGAGTACGGTTTTGGTTCTTTCCTTGTTGAACCATTTCATAAATCGTTTCTGCAGCCAGCTTAGTCCGTTCCAGTCAGGTCTGCTTCCGTCTGGGAAGAAGAATTCTCCGAAGAGACTCTCGAAGTATGGTTTGTCATAATATGCTATGTTCCAGAATACAGCCTGATAGTTTCTTGCGCCTGTAGGCTGGTTGATGGAGTATACAATCTGTTCGAAACAGTCGGTGATTATCTTGTCGATGGTGCGCTTTTTTAATGAGAGGTCAACCACTTTGTCCGCTTCCTTCCAGTAGTCTTTGCCGTATTCCAGCCCTATGAAATAGTTCAGGTACATCAGAAATTCCGGTGTTGCGCAGGCTCCGCTCAGCATGCTCGACACCATGAATACCATGTTTACGAATCCGCCGCAGAATGACTTCAGGTTGGTCGGTGCTGTGGAGTTGCCGCCTATGGATGTTGTTCCTCCGATAAGCCATGGGTACATGGTTATGGATGCACAATAGTTTGCCAGGCTCGTTTCGTCGTTCTTGTATATGAAGTGGTGTGTAAGCAGGTCAATATACTTGTCTGAAAGTTCTTTGCCGTACATCTTCTTTATCCTGTCGGTCAGGAGTCTTCTGTTCAGTCGTATGAAACTTGATTTTGGTAGCTCTCCGATGAGTGTCGCGATGTTTTTGTGCTCCACGTTGGCATTGGCGTCATATTTCGATCCTGTTGCGGCATTAGAGGCCTTGCAATACTCCGACAGGAACTTCAGTTTGTCCATTGTCTCGCGGTCTTCGGTGTGTTTCTGTCTGTATAGCATGAAGCTCTTTGACACCTTGTAATAACCTTCCTTCATGAGAGACTCTTCCACCTGGTTCTGGATGTCTTCAACTGTGATTCCTTCATGAATATCAAGATTTGCAATTATTTTGGAAATGCAGCCGAGGTCTGCTGGTTCGTTAACTGAGTTGAACGCTTTGATAATCGCGCTCATTATCTTGTCGAGACTGAATCTTTCTTTGGACCCGTCTCGTTTGGTGATAGTGAAGTTCTTGATTTCCATGATGTTATGTTTGAAATTTTGTTTTATATGATTGTTGTTCTTGTTCCTGTTTATCCATGAATTCTTGTTTCAGCTTTTAAACTTCCGTTTGCCTGAAGTTTTCCGTTTTGGATAACTTTTTTATTTTACCTGCTGTAAAAGTTTTCCGTTTTGGATAACTTTTAGATATCGCTCACGTAGAAAGTTTTCCGTTGCTTGTTTTGAATTCAGTGGTGCAAAGATATGAAAAATCGTATAGGCGACAAAGACTTTTCATATAAAAAAAACGGGCTCTTGAGTTTTATTTGATGTGGCCGTTTGTACACGTTGCCGTTTATTGTTGACTGTCAACGGCTTAATCGTTTTCTTTTGATTATAGGTTCGTAAATATGCTGTTTATGTTGTGTAAACCAGCCTTTTCTTATATGTAAATGGCTTGCTTTCGTTTCGTAAACGGCAAGTTGTGCAACCTGTTGGTCCCTATAGGGATTTCTCTCGTGTCGTCTTATGTTGCATTCTTCGTCTGACATGTCGCCACAGTTGTGCCAATGCGGTTGGCGGTGTATGGTCTGCCGGATTGAAGAATGATGCCGTGTGTTGGCAATGATTACATCTTGCGTTCCTTTTGTCTTATGCAGATGGTCTGATACATATAATATAATGTGTATACCTCAAAGAGTGTAACGCATATTTTCACCATACCGCTGAAAGTGGATACCCCGAAAAGCAGCGGATAGAAATATGCAGGCAAATCAGGTGCGTCATTGTATGATGAAACTCCGATTGCGGAGTAGTTGTGAGCTGTTGTGAGAATATAGTTTGGCAGACATACGAAAGTCTGGAATATTATGACGCACAATTCCCCAAGGGCAATGGTGGTGAAGATGAATCCCCAGCGTCGGAATCCCGTGGAATAGGATTTCCATAATGACCTGTATAGTTTCCTTTCCGGTTCCATGATATATTGCGTAAACGCAAATGCCAATGGTAGGGAGAATATCAAAAGTATCGGTGACAAGGCGACAGGGACCGACAATGCGTTTAGAAGCGGAATGCTGTCGGGGTTTTTGCCCTTCACAATGCAGAAGTATATGCATAGGATGCTCAGCAACAAAAAGACGATGAGGAAACCTGCGCTTACCGGCAGTGTCTTCAATTGCCTGGTGAAGTTCCATCTTAGTCCTCTGCCGTTTATGGTTGCAAACATCTTGCTGCTGATTGTCAGGCAGGTGGCCAATGCCACTATGGCCAGCATGAACAACGAAAGCGGGTGGAGTTCAAAGCCGACATACATTACACCGGGCGTCAGATACTCAGTCCATACTCCAATCGCACCCTGCATTAACGCAAGGAACAAGAACAGTTTCCAGTTGGCTTTCGTCAGAGGCCAAATGGTCTTTCGTGTGGTTCTGAAGGCGTCGGATACACAAGAACGGTAACTTCTTCTTTTGAAATCGTTGTATAACTCTTTGTCGTTGTTCATATCGTTTCTTAATGTTTAATTATTGCAAAGGTAATAATAATAACAAAGAATTTGCTTCTTTGTTGTCGACAAAATTCATTATCTTTGCATTATAAAATCAAATTTTGGATTTGTTGGCTGAATATAGTATTTGGCTTTGCATTATTAAGTATAGTTCAGAAATTAGTTCTTATGAAGCATATAAAATGGGGCTTTATCGGATGTGGCGAGGTGGTCGAGAAGAAATCCGGGCCGGCATTCAGTAATATAGAAGGATCGGAAGTGGTTGCCGTAATGTGCAGGACAGCATCAAGGGCGAGGGCTTTCGCATCAGCCCATAATATAAAGAGGTTTTATACTGATGCCCAGGAATTGATCGACGATCCGGAGGTTAATGCCATCTATGTTGCCACTCCTCCTTCGAGCCACGCCACATATGCGATCATGGCCATGCATGCAGGCAAGCCAGTATACGTGGAAAAGCCGCTTGCCGCAAGCTACGACGACTGCGCCCGCATCAATAGAGTGAGCGAGCAGACTGGTGTGCCTTGCTATGTGGCATATTATCGCAGGTATCTTCCATATTTCCAGAAGGTGAAAGAACTAGTGAACAGTGGTGAATTAGGCAAGATCGTCAATGTTCAAGTAAGACTGTCGAACCCTCCACGCAAATTCGATGCGGAAAAGGGCACAGAACAGCCCTGGCGTATACAGCCGAAGATTTCAGGAGGTGGCTATTTCTATGACATGGCCCCTCATCAGCTTGACCTTCTGCAGGAGTTATTCGGAGTGATAGTGGATGCTGATGGCATATGCTCGAACATGGGCGGCCTGTATGAGGCGGAGGACAGCGTAAGCGCATGCTTCAGATTTGAAAACGGACTGCCTGGAAGCGGCTCGTGGTGCTTTGTCGGTCATGAATCTGCAAAAGAAGACAGAATTGAGATAGTGGGAGAAAACGGCACGTTGAGCTTTTCGGTCTTCGACTACAAGCCCATTTCGCTCATCTCCAGAATGGGAGAGTCTACGATTTCCGTCGTCAATCCTGCTTATGTGCAGGAGCCTCTTGTGAAATGTGTAGTCGAAAGCCTTCAGGGAAAGGGCGTCTGTTCTTGTACCAGTGTTTCAGCAACGCCCGTCAATTGGGTGATGGACAGGATTCTGGGTAAATTCTGAACGCTAACGGATTCTTGCGCTTATGAGATTACTGTTTCTGATGATACTTATGTCAATTTCCATTTCGAAGATGAAAGCTTCTTCGGAGTGTGGCGTGCCATTGCATCAAGACTCGTTGAGCCGGACCTGCGACACGGTGCGTAGCGCCAGGAAAACCGACTTCCTCCATTCTGTAGGCAATTTCTTTACGCGTATCTTCCGTGGGTTCAATGATATAGATACGGCTTATATCGAACCGCAGCATTACAATTACACTTTCATGATGCAGAACACGAATACCTATGAGGAATACACACTGAAGAGCAAATCCGGGCAAAGCGTGACGTTCGCTCCTAAACCGACGATAAAGGTCGGTCCGTATATTGGCTGGAGGTGGTTCTTCATCGGTTATACTTTTGACGTGGACAACTTTGCCGGAGGCGGCAACAAGAAGGAGTTTGATTTAAGTCTGTACAGTTCCCTGCTCGGGCTAGACCTTTACTATCGCAAGTCTGGTGACAATTACAGGATAATCTCAACCAACGTGTTTGGCGACAAGGGGCGCGAATCGTTCAGGAAAGTGGCATTCAGCGGAATAAACTCAAGCATCAAAGGCTTCGACGTGTATTATATCTTCAACCATAAGAAATTCTCATATCCGGCAGCATTCAGCCAGAGTACATGTCAGAAAAGGAGCTGCGGCTCACCACTTGTGGGAGTAGGATACACATCTCATTCCATATCACTTGATTATGAAGAGCTCGAGAAGGCGCTGCAGACTTACGGCAAGACCCATTTCGGCATGTCGGAGGATGAAGTGGCACTCGACAGCGGATTGATGTTCCGTAATGTGAAATACAGTTCTATTTCCGTTTCCGGAGGATATGCCTACAACTGGGTGTTTATGAAGAATTGTCTCTTCTCGGCGTCTCTGTCGCTTGCAATAGCATATAAAGAGTCAGAGGCTGACCAGTCTTCGGCTGACGACGGAAAGCTTAAGGCGTTTAATTTCAACAACTTCAATCTCGACGGAATCGGTCGCTTCGGAGTGGTGTGGAACAACAAGAAATGGTATGTCGGGGCAAGTTCGGTGTTGCATACATACAATTACAAAAAAAGCCGTTTCTCTTCAAACGGCTACTTCGGTTCGTTCAACATATATGCCGGCGTTAACTTCGGAAAGAAAAGAGAGTATAAATAAAACACAATTGATATTATGAAAAAACTAACATTACTGTTGATGCTGGCTCTCTCCTTCAGCCAATCGGCATTGTCACTGCAATACAGCAAAGCCGACAGTCTGAAAGTAGTCAGACTATTCCTTCAAGCTGATAGTCAGAAGTTCAACAACATCCAAGAGCGCACACTGTTTTTTGCAAGAAAGCTGATAGGAATACCATACGTGGCAAGCACCCTGGAGGTGAACCGGAAGGAGCAGCTTGTAGTAAATCTCAGACAACTCGACTGCACTACATTTGTTGAGAATTCGCTTGCTTTGGCGCTGACCCACCAGTCGGGGAAAAAGACATTCAGGGAATTCTGCAAAAAACTTCAGACGCTGAGATACAGAGGAGGCAAGGACGTGAGCTATATCGGAAGGCTGCATTATTTTACAGAATGGATAGAAGACAACACAAGGCTCGGAATCTGCAAGGAAATACAGTCGCCTAATCCTCCGTTCACAATGATACAGCATGTCAGAGTTGATTACATGTCAAGGCATTCTGATAAATATCCGATGTTGTTCAACAACAGCTTCAATCGCGCAGGAATATCTAAGATGGAGAAAGCCATAAGCGGCAAGAGTTACAGGTATATCCCCAAATCGCAGGTGAAGAACACTAGACTGCTGCGCTCAACTATAAAAAATGGCGATATAATCGCGATAATCACCAACAAGAGCGGACTTGACACCCAGCATATCGGCTTCGCTGTATGGCATAAGGACGGACTGCATCTGCTCAATGCCTCCAGCATACACCACAAGGTGGTTGAAGAGCCGATGCTCCTGTCTGCATATCTGGCAAAGCGAAAGACGATGCCAGGCATCAGAATCATCAGACTGAAAAATTAACCTGTTGCCAGGAACTTATCAAGACCAGGCAAAATGGTATCAATACTGTGAAAAACAGGTTAAACCTGACTAAAATGGGAATATATTTTTCCAATTACAAATAATATTTAGTATTTTTGCAAAATAAACAATGTATTATATATGACACTTGTAATAGTATCAATTCTTATAATAGGTTATGTGCTGATTTCCACAGGATGGATGACCAATGTCAACAGGGCCGCAGTGGCCGTGTTCATGGGAACTGTCGGGTGGGTCTTGTATATCTGTTATGGAACAGATTTCGTGTTGGCACAACATCCTCGTGAATATTCCGATTTCCTTATGGGGGTAGCGCCAAACCCTGAAAACGTTAAGCATTTCATTTCGCAGAACATTTTTCTTGACTATGTTGGCAGGGGAGCGGAGATAGCCTTGTTCCTGTTGGCCACGATGTCGATAGTGGAGATTCTGAACAACAACGGATGCTTTGACTTCCTGACGGAATTGCTTTATACGAGAAGCAGCAAGAAGATGTTGTGGCTTATCTCTATCGTGACCTTTGTCATTTCGGCAAATCTCGACAACTTGACGACAACGACGATGATGCTGGTCATCATTCACAAGATATTGGCAAACAGAAGGCAGAGAATGCTTTATGGCAGCGCGGTGATAATAGCTGCCAACTGTGGCGGCGCCCTGACGGTGATCGGTGATCCGACAGGTCTTGTGTTATGGAATATAGGAGCTGTGGACGCATCTGATTTTTCCATGTATCTCGCCTTGCCGTGTCTAGTGTCAATGGCTTTGCCGGTATGGTGGTTGGGAAGACAGTTGCCGGAGCGTGTCGAAACACAAGGCTTTGCCATTCCTTATCGCGGGGACGACACCAATCTGAACAGATGGCAACGAATGCTCATGCTGTTTCTCGGTATAGGGGGATTATGGTTTATTCCGACATTCCATAATATCACAAAACTGAGTCCGTTCCTCGGGGCATTGTGTGTTCTTTCGCTGTTGTGGGTGGTGAACGAAATATTCAACCGCAGACTCATGGATGTTGACAAGATGATTCAAAGAAGGATTCCTCGCGTGTTGCAGTATGGCGTCATCCAGATGGTGCTCTTTGTACTCGGCATCATGTTTGCCGTCGGTGTCGTAGTGGAAACAGGTGCCGTTTCAACATTGGCCCAATGGATAGACGACAATGTGCATAACGTCTGGATTCTGGGAATCGTTTCAGGATTCTTCGGCTCTGTGTTAGACACTTTTGCCACGTCCATGTCATTTGTTTCATTGCATCCGGTAGTGGATGTGGCAAACCTTGGCTTGTGGGCAGATTCTGATTATGTGGGAGACTTTGTCAGAAATGGTGTCTATTGGAAAATAATAGCATATTGCAGTGCTATGGGAGGTAATATGCTGCTGATAGGATCTGTCAGCGGACTGGCCCTCATGAAGATGGAACGGATACGGCTTGGCTGGTATCTGCGAAACGTAGGCTGGATATGCTTTGTTGCATGGCTGATAGGACTGGCAATAATGTGGGGTACGACATTCATATACTAAAGAACCGTTCTGCACATTCCTTGTATTGAGATAAACTTTTGAAATTTAATAGGTATATATATTTGAGTTATGAAGATTAAGACAATTGGTGTACTTACCTCAGGAGGTGACGCTCCGGGTATGAATGCTGCTATACGTGCCGTGACACGTGCCGGTATCAGCAATGGTTTTAAGATCAAAGGAATCTTCCGTGGTTATGATGGCTTGATTAACAACGAGATTAAAGATTTCACGACTGAAAACGTAAGTGGCATAATCAATCGTGGCGGTACAATCCTCCGTACTGCAAGAAGCAGCGAGTTTGAGACCCCGGAAGGCAGGAAGAAAGCATACGAGAATATGCGCAGCAATAACATAGACGCATTGGTCGTAATCGGAGGTAACGGTTCTCTGACAGGTGCCAAAATATTTGCTGAAGAATATGATGTCTGTTGCATAGGACTGCCTGGAACAATCGACAATGACCTGTATGGAACCGATTCCACAATCGGCTACGACACGACACTCAACACAATTGTGGAATGTGTGGATAGAATCCGAGATACCGCCGTTAGCCATGAGCGTATCTTCTTTGTTGAAGTCATGGGGCGCGATGCTGGCTTCCTGGCTCAGAACAGCGCAATCGCAAGTGGGGCAGAGGCAGCCATCATTCCTGAAGACTCAACGGATGTCGACCAGCTGGCACGTTTCATGGAGCGTGGAATCAGAAAGAGCAAGCGTAGCTGCATAGTAATCGTAAGCGAAAGCCCCAAATGCGGAGCTTTGTATTATGCAGACCGCGTGCATAAGGAATTTCCTGACTACAATGTGCGAGTGTCAATACTCGGCCATTTGCAGCGAGGAGGAAGCCCTTCTGCACACGACCGCATCCTTGCCAGCCGCACAGGTGTTGGTGCTATAGAAGCTATCATGCAGGGACAGAGGAATCTTATGGTAGGAGTCAGAAACAACGAGATTGTATATGTCCCCTTCCTTGACGCTATCCGTTCAGACAAACCATTCGACAAGAAACTCATAACAGTATTAGATGAGTTGAGTATATAAACTTGCAGATTTGTTATTGGCATGAATTCGGCATACCCCAAGATTCAATTCTTGAGGTATGCTATAACGAATATTCTTTAAAATCTTAGTTTTAAATGCATTATATCGAAAACGCTAATTTGATAGCGTGATTCGTTTAGGAAAGAAAATGCCTTAAACGTAATAAGAAAACGATATTTAATGCCAAAAATATTGTGAGATTAAAAATATTTGTTATTTTTGCAGACGAGAAAAAGGAAAGGACTTTTTTGAAAACAAATTAGGTACACATATTCTGATGTTAAGCTTCTCTTTATGTGCACTTTCTGGAAACGAAAAACTAATATTTAAAAATATAAAGATATGTCACAAGTAATTGGTCGAATTTCTCAGATTGTCGGACCTGTTATCGATGTATATTTCGATACCAAGGGAGAAGATCCGGAGAAGGTGTTGCCAAAGATTCACGATGCATTGAAAGTAAAGCGTCCGGATGGCAGAGAACTTGTTATCGAAGTTCAACAGCATATCGGCGAAGATACTGTACGCACCGTGGCTATGGACAATACAGATGGCTTGCAGAGAGGATTGGAAGCGATACCGACAGGATCACCTATCCTTATGCCGGCAGGTGAGCAGATTAAAGGAAGAATGATGAATGTAATAGGTCAGCCTATTGATGGTATGAAGACACTTGACATGGACGGAGCCTATCCTATTCATCGCGAACCTCCTAAGTTCGAAAACTTGTCCACCCACAAAGAGATGCTCGCTACGGGAATCAAAGTGATCGACCTTCTTGAACCATATATGAAAGGCGGTAAAATCGGACTCTTCGGTGGAGCAGGAGTTGGAAAGACCGTACTTATCATGGAGCTGATCAATAATATCGCCAAGGGACACAATGGATATTCTGTGTTCGCTGGAGTAGGAGAGCGCACCCGTGAGGGTAATGACCTTATCCGAGACATGCTTGAATCAGGAGTTATCCGTTATGGCGAAAAATTCAAGAAAGCCATGGAAGAAGGCAAATGGGATCTGAGTCTCGTAGACAAGGAGGAACTCAAGAAAAGCCAGGCAACCCTTGTCTACGGTCAGATGAATGAGCCACCTGGCGCACGTGCTTCCGTTGCTCTTTCCGGACTGACAGTAGCCGAGGAATTCCGTGACCATGGAGGTAAGGACGGAGAAGCTGCCGATATTATGTTCTTCATCGACAACATCTTCCGCTTTACACAGGCAGGTTCAGAGGTATCGGCATTGCTGGGACGTATGCCTTCGGCTGTAGGTTATCAGCCAACTCTTGCCAGTGAGATGGGAGCGATGCAGGAACGCATTACATCTACAAAGAAAGGTTCCATTACTTCTGTCCAGGCTGTTTATGTGCCTGCAGACGACTTGACCGACCCGGCGCCGGCTACAACATTTACTCACCTTGATGCAACGACTGAGTTGAACCGTAAAATTACGGAGTTGGGAATTTACCCGGCTGTTGATCCGTTGGGATCTACTTCCAGAATACTTGATCCGCTGATTGTTGGCAAGGAACATTATGAGTGTGCCCAAAGAGTAAAGCAAATTCTCCAGAAATATAAGGAACTTCAGGATATCATCGCTATTCTTGGTATGGACGAGTTGTCGGATGACGACAAGCTCACCGTAAACAGGGCACGCCGCGTTCAGCGTTTCCTCTCACAACCATTTACCGTAGCTGAGCAGTTCACAGGTATTCCAGGAGTGATGGTTCCTATAGAGGAAACCATAAAGGGCTTCAATATGATTCTCGACGGAAAGGTTGATGACCTGCCAGAGCAGGCATTCCTCAATGTCGGAACCATAGAAGATGCAATAGAGAAGGGTAAGAAACTGCTTGAGGCTGCTAAAGGCTAAAGGCTAAAATGTTGCAATATGGGTTTAGAATTAAAAATCGTCTCTCCCGAGAAAGTGGAGTTTGAGGGAAAAGTGGATAGAGTCATAGTGCCCGGCACCGACGGACTGTTCGAGATTCTTGAAAACCACGCACCCATCATTTCCACACTTGAGAAAGGACGGGTGATATATCACGATTCAGAAGGGGAACACGAGCTCAATGTCTCAATGGGATTCGTGGAAGTACAGAAAAATATCGTCAATATTTGTGTTGAACTTTAACAAGCTAGCATAATATATGTTGAATACAAGAGATGTGGAAAAGGCTTGTAGGCGTTATTTCGTGCAGGGAATTCTGATTACAGCGTTCCTTTCATTGATAGTCGTGGCATTATACATACAGTTTCCAGAGTGGAACTTGATTGCGCCGATGATAATTACCGACATATTCTCTCTGACAGTCTGCATTGCAGAAGCTTTGGTGTTGCGCATTGTAGCAAAACACGGCACGGAGAATCTGCACAATTTTTTCACTGCAGCTACGGGCTTACGCATGTTTCTCGCATTGTTCACCCTGACAGGGTGCTACCTCGTTGAGGGGCGTGATGCCATGCTGCCTTACTGCGTTGTATTCATGTCGTTCTATTTTGTATTTCTTATTCACCATTCAGTGTTCTTCACTCGTGTATTGAATTCTCACGCCAAGTGTGACAAAGAAAAATAAACATTTTTATATGAAACGATTAAGGTCATTATTAATCCTCGCTGCTTTTGCCTTGATGCCTTTGTTGGCTTTTGCTACAAACGAAGGTGGAGAGAAAAGTGAAGGACTCGACATACCGAAAGTCGTGCTTGAGCACCTTTCCGACTCTTACGAATGGCATATCGCCACTTACGAGGGAAAGCACTTGAGCATTCCGTTGCCGATTATCGTGCGGAATTCCGCTACGGGAGACTGGTTCGTAGGTACGGCGGAAAGTCTGCCTGAACCTTTCTTCTTTGACGAAGCCCACCATGGCAAGATTTACGAGAAGATGCCTGACGGCACAACGGAACGTCCGCTCGATCTGAGTATCACCAAGACTGTAGCTCAGATATGGATTGTGGTCTTCGTAATGTTAGCCGTATTCCTGTCCTGTGCCCGCTGGTACAAGAATCGTGACGAAAAGAGCGAGGCGCCGGGTGGATTCGTAGGCATGATGGAGATGTTCGTGATGATGATTTACGAAGATGTGGCAAAGGCGTCCATCGGAGAGAAACATTTCCGTCCTTACGCACCATATCTGCTCACCGTGTTCTTCTTCATCCTGACCACCAACCTTCTTGGCTTGCTACCGGTCTTCCCTGGTGGTGCCAATGTAACAGGAAATATAAACATCACGTTCTTCCTCGCTTTTTGTTCAATGGTGGTAATCAACCTCTTTGGAAACAAGGAGTACTGGAAGGACATTTTCTGGCCAGAAGTGCCAGTGTTCCTGAAAGCATATCCAGTACCGCTTATGCCAGTAATAGAGTTCTTTGGCGTCTTTACTAAGCCATTCGCTTTGATGGTCCGTCTCTTCGCCAATATGATGGCAGGCCACGCAATCATTCTGAGCTTCACTTGTGTGATATTCCTCGGATGGTCGATGGGAGTAGGCTATGGCATAGGACTCAACTTCGTGAGCGGAATAATGATGCTTTTCATGAATGCTCTGGAATTGCTCGTGGCATTCGTCCAGGCATACGTCTTCACCCTCTTGAGTGCTGTCTTTATCGGACTTGCCCACAAGGAGGAGGAGTAAAAGCCTCTTTTATGAGGTGTGACAAATAAAAATTAGAGTTAAACAAGAGAATAAACAAAAAATTAATAACAATTAAAATTTAAGGAATTATGATTATTTCATCACTTTTGGCTGCTGAAGGTCTGGCACA